>Ga0116230_10000773_pt1 | contig 28833 bp, 23 predicted proteins | sample S1TSphfallax_3_FD_88678 | JGI IMG/M metagenome (GOLD analysis project Ga0116230, IMG submission 88678) | Host-associated microbial communities from peat moss isolated from Minnesota, USA - S1T2_Fd - Sphagnum fallax MG | ecosystem: Host-associated > Plants > Peat moss > Unclassified | place... | reverse complement strand
GCCAGAGTATCTTCCGCTGCGTTTGGTCGATGTAGTAACCCCTTCTGTAGACGGATAGAAGCGAGGAGTTGGAGAGGCAGAAGGTAGGACACTGAGGGAATTATCATAGCTGTTTTGATGAGGATTGACGATGGCAGAAGTTGCTTGTGCTGTCGGGATGTAAATACTCGGTAAATATGATGCTAGAACTCTCATTTTGAACCTTCATTTGTGTGTAAGTGGTTTAGAGAATGTTGTGTTGTTGAGTCCGGGAGTCTATTGAAGCGTACTGTGTCGAAGAAGAGAATGCAGGTAGATCGAGCATGAGAGGTTCAATGCTTAATAGGTATAAGACAGATCTGTAGAACGTAGGCGCCGGGGGTCTAGGGCAGGTGGTGTATGCGTCGTCTATTTTTCTGGGTCCCTCTCTTTTTGGTTACAGTTGGTTGCCCATGCATTGAACTCCCTACCACTTGTCCATGTTGCCCTTTTAGCATAGATAGCCCTCCTTGTTGTCCCACTTGGCCTATCCTTAGTGATGAACTAAGGTTTGCAATGCTTGGATACATTGCATTTGTTGTAATGGGTTCCATTGTTCCATCATGTTGAGGGTTGGGAACCCACCCAATCCTCCTTGCAATTAAAACGCAAGTTCACCAAGTTGCTAGGTAAAACATTATTTATTAACTAGGCGCTTGACCACCTTGAAGTCCAACATTCAAAATAAAATTGGGCATTGTAAGTAATTCTTGAACCCCTTGAGAATTTACACCACAAGAAAAAACTATAGGGCCTACATTGGGCATGCCACTATAAACAAATGTGGGGCTATATCAAGCTTTGGAACACCTAGTTTATTAATCGTTAATATGCCACCATTTGCACTTCATTATGAGTTGTGGCAACATCATCTCCAGGGTTTGACTCGTCATAGCTTGAAGATTATTGCCCATCAACTTGACCTCTACCTCAAAGTTAATGAAGGCATTGTTCCAACGACCACCAACATCATCTAGGCCTATGATGTGGTTTTTGTTGGCAATTGGCCTTGACATTTTCTTGGGTATGGATGGCAATTTCACTCTCCAGGCCTTGGAAGTTCACCTTTCTACACATATGTTAAACATGAATCACACGCCTAATTGTACATAACCCAATGGCACAAGTTGCATACCTCTAACTAAAGAAGGTAGGGTGTGAATGCCTTTGTGAAGGACTTAAAACATTGCTTGTGACCATAGTAACACATTGTTGTAATTGGGAAAATCAAAAGAAACAAAAGAAACACCCACTGCACAAGTAATGTACCTTCAACCATTATCATCAAGGGTGATTAGGTCAACTAATTTAAAGGGTGTTATAGAATACTTGTAGATACTATAACTTACTAGTAAATATAATCACCATGTTTTGACAACATCCAACACCTCATTAAATAAGGTAGGATGTCAAGTACAGCCCTTGATATGGCCCCTACTATGATTCATCATTTTCCCAATAGCTCTATATGACTATTTAAAACCCAAATTGATAGCCTTCAATTTTAGCTAACATTGGCACTAATGGCTACATAGGATGAAATATGCATAGTAAAAAATATAAATGCAGTGTGGAAAGGAATAAATCAAATATGAAACTAAAAACAAATCAAGACACCTTTCCCTTTAGCAAAATAGACCTCCCATGCTCAAGTCAAACCTCCCTTGCTTAAGACAAATCCCCCTAGAACAAAACAAACCCCCCAACATTGAGACAAACCTCCAAATCAACTCTAAGAACCTATAAACAAATAATCACACATCAAACAAACCTCCAAATCACCTTTAGATAGACCTATAAACAACAAATCACACATTGCTATAATGTTTCGAGCCTTCAATGTAGTCCACCTCAACCCTCTAATTTCTAAGTTTGCAGCAGTTCCACAACTCCTCAAGGTGTTTGAATTGGCCATTGCAAACTTTCAAAAAATGTTGTCTTTGCAACTTGAAAACACAAATGGCTAGTTTACACCTTCTCCCCAAGTATAGTAATCATACCTTCTCACATCATTATCTAACTATGGAACACAAATGGGATGGTCATAAATGTGGACATGTCCTCAACAAACCTTAAATCTTATTGCTTTCCAGCCTTGCAAAAAATAAATACCTTCTCATATCACAAACACATTCATTAATGTAATTTATCCAACTTTGTGGCATTTATAGTTTATGTACTATTAATATTTTTTTAATCATAAGTAATTATTCATTTATCAAATAAACTTTACATGTGTTTTACTTTTAATAAAAGATGAAGAAAATACATATTTGAATAGATTATAATACAAATTAAGTGAACACACATTAAAGTGTCATAAAATGATCGATCAATATTAACATTATTTGATATGTTATAAACTAAGTTTCAATTTACTTAGAAATAATATTCAATTACATGGATTAGTAAAATATACAATCTTAATAACTTATCTTTTGGAACTTTAATTATATTTTAAAAAATTTAAAATCATACACAAATTGCATTATACATAACAATGGGTGTGTGTGTGTGTGTGTGTGTGTGTGTGTGTGTATAACATTTAGGATATTTTTAATGAATTCTTATATCATTAAAAATAAATATGAAGGTACTATATGTAATAAAATGAATAAAAATTTATAATTTCATAATATTATTAATTAAATATATTACATTACTCAATATGTTTTAAACAACAATATATTTAAACCATATTTAAGCCAATATTATACATCATAAAAAAATATGGATTCATAGATCTAAATTAAAATTTATTAATAAAATTATGATATGTTGGAAGAAAGGTGTATTATATAAGATAAATTCCTAAATCAAATGAAGGTTTAGAATATGAAATTTATTTATTTATTTATTCTTGTATTACCCATAAAGGTTTTTCCATTTTTAAATCATGTGTTTGAATTTTTTTCCAACTAATTTGGTAATTGATATGTTATTTAATTAAAAATTTCAAATATTTTTCATTTGAAATTAAGATAGGGCTATGGTTGTAATGCCCCTTGAAACAAACTAAGGAAAAAAATATGGAAAAAAATGTTAGGCAATAAAATGTTGGTATTTTTATGTGTGTACGTAATTGTTGTTTCAGATTCATTTGTGGAGATTAAACTACTACATTCTTCAAGGGAGGTGTGCCTTATGAAGAACACTTATTGTCAATTTGGGTGGTACATCACTAATTATAGTTGAAGAGCATTTGGGTTGGGGTTGTTGTTGTAACAATTATAAAAACACATTAAGGAAGAAATGTTAGCCACCAGAATCTCATACCTCCATGCGTGTAGTTGATGTTCCACATTCTTGAATGCATTATCTTGCAAGCTTGATATCATGTACACATCAATGTTAATCACATTAATATTAGTGTTCCCATTTTCATCAGTACAACTTGTTATTTAAGCAATCAACAAGATAAACAAGAAAGAGTTGTTGCTTGCAAGGTCTTTTTCAAGACCTAAAGAAAAAAAATTTGAAAGATTGTCAAGTTGTAAAAAACAATACATGACACTAATGATTAAGTGTAGCAATGTTGTAAGCACATGTGTGATTTGGTGACAACATTGTATACAATTTCATATAATCCTTGCAAGCACCCATATACATCACACAAGTGTTTATGCAACGAACAAGCGTGAATTTTCCTCATGATGGATACTAAAGCATGTGACCACTCTAATAATCCATATGTTGGAAGAGGGTCTTCCTCCATGTCTATAACTAAGATTTGAAATGAGACTTTGGGGATTTTGTAGAATTGATGAAAGCCATACATACCACTAAATACACTACTAGTTCATCTCCCATGAAGTTTTAAATACATGGTCTCAACATAGAAGTAAAAAGCTAAGCTTATAAAGTTCATTAGAATGTTGTTGTTGTGAGAACTTCTCTTTAAGATTCTAGTATATATCCACATTTGTAGAAGTTGTAAGTAGCAAGCTATCTATCGAAAGCATTGATGATATATTTACATATCTATTTTGGGATTGTGTTCAAAAGCTTTTGTGCAAATTTAACTATAAACCCATTATGCTTGAACCTATCAATTACAATAGAATTTTGTGGATGTTCAATGATCCATGGTGCACAATAACAAGTCTACCTTCAATAACAAGTTGATGTTAAATTGCTAGAATTGGGGAAAATTATCAATTAGTAAATCATGCCAAATTTTTATATTATACTTTCAATGTGTGGTCAAAGACAGAAAAAGTCAATTCAATGTCTAGACATAATATTTGGTTTACTTTTAGGAAATTATCACACAAAGATGTGAGCTTTGTAATCAAAGTTCACAACTATTTTCAAATTAAACATGCCATTTAATAATAAATATCTTATTTACATATACTATTCATCTTAAAACTTTAAATTTCTCAAAATCATATTATAGGGTGAACAAATATTTGTGACCAATTTGACCTTAAACTCTCCTACCATCAATGTGACCAATTTTGAGCTTCTTTCATTTTTATATAGGAAGTTATATTGTAGGGTGAATGTATCATTTTCAAAATATGATTTTCATTATATTTTTTCAATTGATCAAATATATATATATATATTATGTTTCATGGTCAATGGAATTATCACATTATGATGAAAGTATTGCATTTATACTTCATAACCATCAATTACTTCAATATTTCGTAACCTATTGCTATTAATGTGACCAGTTTTGCATTACCCTCATCTATTTGATATAATACATACATTGCATGATATATTGAACATTAACTATATCTGTAAAAAAAATTTAATTTGTTTGATGGTAATGAAATTATCACAATGAGATGAAAGTATTGCAATTACCTTTCAAAAATTTGATCATATATGGCATTATTTGATATGTTATAAACTAAATTTCAATTTACACAGAAATAATATTCAATTACATGCATTAGTAAAATATACAATGTTAATAACTTATCTTTTGGAAATTTGATATTTTCATTAAAAATAAAGTTCATAAAAAAAATTGCATTATAAGTAACCATGTGTTTATATATATGATTTAAATTTAATATATATCTTTAATCAAAATTTATCCTATTTAAAATAAATATGAAGATATTATATCTATTAAAATGAATTGAAAATATAATTCCATAATATTATTAATTATATATAATGCATTATTTGATATATTATAAACAACAATATATTTAGACCAATATTTAAACCTATTATACATCATAAAAAATAGAATTAAAAAAATTATAATATAAACATTGTAGGCAAAAAAATATTTATTATATGTTAGAAAATTTTAAAATAAAAATTCAATCATATGTAGGATTAATATATGGGAGATATCATTTTTTATGTGAACCATTCAAAAATAGAAAATCATGTGCTTTAATTGATTTTTTAAAACATGCATTAAAATCTTATTAAATTAAAGATTTTTTTAAATTTTTTTTGAAATGAGTTTACAACTTTAAAAGGGAAAAAAATAAACATGTACATTGTTGAAAAAATGTTAAGAATGAACTTTTAAGTTTTTGATTTCGACAAACTTTGAATTCTAACATTAAGTAGTAAAATTTGCATTAAACCCTAAATCCTTGTACCATTAATGTGACCAATTTTGCATTACATTCATTTTATATATGTTAAATCATATTGTAAAGTGAACAAATGAATTTGACAACATGAATTTCATGATATATTGGGGATGGGGGGGGAGATCAAGTACTTAAAAAAAAAATTCTTATGTTTCATTGGTAATGAATTATCACAATATGACACAAGTATTGCATTTAAATTTCTTAATTTTGCTTAGATAAACCCCTTTTACCATCAATGTGACAAGGGGTATTGTATGTGTATTGAGTATTCCTAACCACGAACAATACCCCTTTGATAATCTAGACCAAAATAATTTAACCCATGGTGTTTATTGAATACCCCAAGTAGGGTATTGCTTTCCTTGTAGGTTTTGGTAGGGTTATGCAATACCCTTCCAAGTTTCAAAATATATGTTATAAAGCCCAATATATTTTTGGGATACCCTACAAAGGGTACTACAAGTGTATTGAATAATTTTTGAGAATGAACAATACCCTTCCAATAACATAGACCAAAATAAATCAACCAATGGTGTTTAGTTACATAACACCCAAATGAGGGTATTGGTTTCCTTGTAGGTTTTGGTAGGGCTACATAAAACCCCTCCACGTTTCAAAAGATATCTTATGGAGCCCAATGTATTTCTGGGATACCCTAAGAGGGGAATTCAAAAGATATCTTATGGAACCCAATGTATTTCTGGGATACCCTAAGAGGGGAATTGCATGTTCATTGAGTCCTTTTGGGTATGAGCATTACCCCTCTCATAGGTTGGACCAAAATAATTTAGCCCATGGTGTTTATGAAGTACCCCAATGAAGATATTGTGTTCCTTTTAGGTTTTTTAATTTAGAGAGGGGTATTGCACATTCATTGAATATTTTGCTTTATGAACTTGAATACAACATGCATTAAATGTGTATAAATTGAATTGGAACTTTATATTACTTTGATTATCCATTTGGTTTGCAATAGCCCCATGATGGAAAACACCTTCTTAGCAGAACTTGCAATACCTTGATAAGGGAATGTCAAATATTTTAATCGTGCCCTTATTTATTCGTTTGAGTGAACAAGACCAAGCTTCATGCAATACCTTCATTTTATTCTTTCCTCATCATTGTCAATTGTTGGGGGTTTATTGGAGTGGCAACCAAGTGGGTAGGTGTAAACATGTAGGTGGGGTTTGGAAGGTATTTACTTAAAATGTTAGTAGGTAAGAAGGTGGAAGGGCAAGTAAGTAGTTAAATAGATGGGTAGGTGGGTGGGGATGGGAGTAGCATATTTTTAATTTATAGATGATTAGGTAGATGGGGCAGAGTCTACTTCTAATTTAAATATGTAGGTGAGTAAGTCGGTGGGGGACAGTGGGGGGTAGTAGGTGGGTGGGTGGGAAAAGTTTCAAAAGCAGCAAAAAAAAAAAAAAAGCAGGGTGGGGGGCGGGGAGAAAATAAAGTTGCAAAAAAAAAAAACTGAGATCGGGGCTGAGAAAGGGCAAATAAAAAAGTCTTGGATGGCACATGAATGGAAAAGAGAAACCTATCAGTGCACCGTCCATCCACGTTGGTGCTGGTTTACTCTGGCCCTTTTCTGCCTCTTTTTGATCCCTTTATACAAGGCAGAATGGAGGGGTGACCTTTTCCGCCTGATTTTGGTCCCCCTTTATTCAATGCAGAATGGAGGGGTAGCCTTTTCTGCCTCTTTTTGAGACCATTATGCAAGGCAGAAATGGAGAGGTCCGATTGGGGCCAACGCCTATTATGTACAAGAACATATTCTGCAAAAGTTCACCGGACCATTACGGAAATCCGCATAACCAGTTTGCAAATCTACACGAACATTACGCCATGTAAAGCTTCATTACACTACCTGTGAAACGACGTTCGGATATGGGGAGAGACGCGAAGCTCTTCCACAACACACACACGCGCCAAGGCAGCTCGCAAACACATCGATTCTGTGCACTTTTCTTCTGTGCGAACTCTCAAGATTCTCTGATCTTCGAAGCGAAGGTCGGCGAAATCCTTCTGAAATTGTGTGTCTGTGTGTGTTTTCCCCCTTTCCTGAAGGTGAGTTGCTTATGCTAAATTGCGGGATTTTGTTCAATACGTGTTTTGGAAGCTCTTTTTTTGGGGAGGGGGGCGCCTTTAGAGTTCTCTTCAAGATACGGCGTTCGCCAGAGAGAGCGCTCGAATGTAGTGTTGTAATGGCTTGCGGATTTCGGACGTAGACGAAGGAAGGCAACAAGGAAGGAAGGAAGGAAGGAAGAAGGGAGAAGAAGAGCATCTAGCAAACAGGAGCCATGGCGAACATTACAGCAAGTGAGATTGCAGGCTTCGGCGTCGGTGCTCTGCTCCTAATTGCTGCTTTGGCTGCTCCCAAAGTCGACTCCTTTGTCGCGCGCTCCCAACGCAGGTGCAGTAATACCTAGCCTCCAAATTTCTTTCTCTTTTTTCCTGTCTGTTTCTCTCATCTGTCTTGCTACATCTTTCGAGATTTCGATTTCCTTCGAAGCAAGAATGCTAGTGGCGATTTGAATCCGTTACGGCTTGCAAGGTGAAATTGTGGCCAGTTAGCCATTGCTTGTGTTTCATGCTTCTAAAGAGTCTTAACAAATTCTGAAAATATGTACAAAAGGAGGCTCCACAGGCAGATACTCGCTTACATTGCTATCCTGTACTTCATCTCCTGTTTTCTTGCTCAGATGACTGGAGCTCAGAGTGTTCCGATGAGGTTTGGAGAGTTTGGTGGGTGAGCAACTGCTGCAGGTCTTTGAGGAATGTGGAGGTGTGACAAAACTGCCATGCCTCAAGTGCAAAGGACGTGGTCAAGTGACTGAGGGGTTTTTTAGTGCTCTTTCCTCAGAACAAAGAGAGAGAATTCCTTGTCTTGCTTGCAAGGGCAGAGGCCAGTTCCCATGTCCTTCTTGCAGTAAACAATAGAACCGGTTCATCTCAGCAAACTCCTCTTTAACCAGCTCGTTGGCTAAAGCTCATAGATATTGTTCTCTCTTTCCTTTGCCATGCATAATGCTAGGGTTTGTTCAGGGTGTCAAGCACCATCACAGAACACATCAAGCGAGACAGTTAACAGGTCAATTTTTCCATCAGAGACTCTTGTGTATTTAGATAAAATTAGATACCATGCCTCGGCACCTTGAAGGTGGTATATCAACCTAGTGTTTCATCAAACCAGGAACACCAGTAGCACTTAGGACTGAGAATGAAACATGCAAGCAAATAATCCAATAAACACAGCTCAAGCATTCTTGTAAGGTGCATTTGGGCAGAAATGATCTCTGAGGCTCTTTTTGCCTTCACACTTTGAAGGAGGGAGGGCTCAACAAGTTTTTAGGGCAAGGGATGTGACCGAAGGAAAGAAAGAAAGACAACACAAGACAAGTCACACTTGGGAGAGAGGGGAAAAAAAAAGAAAAAAGAAAGAAAAAGAAAAAGAAGTAGGGCAGCCCTTTTCAAAGAGTGCAGGCCTTCACATTTCAGGGAGAAAGAAAAAGAGTGAGCGTTGGTAGTGAGTGCCGAACCAAAATAGTAGGTAGGTATGTATACCCAAGGGCAAATAGCGCCAATGCATTAATCCAACGCCTTTGAGTCGTGGGTCCTAACCGATCCAACGGCGTAGAAACGTCCAATACCCTAACATGCAAACATGAACACTGACTGGCCTTTTTTTTCTTTTTTCTTTAAGAGAAATTTCAATGCGGCCTTGGCTTTATGTGAAATCGTGACTGATGAATCGACAATCGGACGGCCTTGATTTACTCTGGAAAATACACTCTGTAGTATGCAAGCAGCAAGTTTAAGCGAGTCAGGACCGATGAGAACTGACGATCCAACGGTCTTGATTTACCTGGAGAATACACTCTGTACCCAGCCAGTCAGCCAGCAAGCAGCGCAAGCAGCGAGTTTTAATCGAATCGGGACCGATGAATCGATCGAACGGTCTTGATTTACCCGAAAAATACACTCTCAAGGGACCCAACAATCAAGCAGAGAGTGTGAACGAATCGGGACCGATGAATTGAGGATCTAACGGTCTCAATTTACCTGGAAAATACCTTCTGTAGCTAGGCACCCAGGCAGCCAGCAAACTAGCAAGCAGAGAGTTTGATCGAATCGGGACCGATGAATTGACGATCGAACGGTCTCGATTTACCTGGAAAATCCACTCTGTAGCCAGCCAGCAAGCAAGCAGCGAGCTCGACGGACTCCTTTCTGCGACCCGCGCCATCGCCACAGTGTTGTTGCTGCTGCTGCTGCTGTTGTTTCTTTTTGTTGTGGCGTCCTTTAGTGTTTTTGTCATGTTTTGGGAATTTTTTGGGGATTATGTAGGTCATAAGGGCTTTGCGTTGTGGCTTTGCTTGTTGTTTGATGCATCAAAGTGGGCAGCTTTTTCTTTTTTGGGTTTGTTTGTTTGGTTTGGTGACGGAACTGTGGGGTTTTGGGTTGGGGTGCCGTGTTTGTAGGTAGGTAGGGACGGGGCGAGGAGAAAGAAGAAGAAGAAGAAGAAGAAGGAGAAGGCGAACAACAGAAGAAAGAGAAACAACAGAAACTTATCATCATGTGGTGGCGTAATGGGTGAAGAAGAAGAGTATTAGATGCGCTTTTGAAGCTAGATGCGTGGGCCGGTGGTGCAAGTGAAGGAAAAGGAGGAGGAGGGATCCAGGAAGCAGCAGCAGCTATGGCGACGGAGAGCCCGGTAAGAATGTTATCGGCTGGGGGAATGAGAGGAGGAGGAGGCATTGGTGGAGTTGCTTCTCTCGGGGGGGAGAGTCTTCGAGGAGGAGGAACTCCTGTTGTGGGTAGTGGAGCTCATCATCATCATCATCATCATAGCAGCTCTTCTTCTTCTTCTTCTTCGTCTTCGACTCCCCAAGATGGAGCAGCGGAGTTGGGTTTGCTGCTGAACAGACGGACGCGGTTGGAATTGAGTGAGAAAGGCGGGCTCCCGCAGCGGAGTGGTAGTGCGCCGCCAAGCGTAGAGGGTTCGTTCGCGGCGATGGGGGGTTTGTTTTCTCATCTGGCTACAAACCCTAAGTCTCAGGGAGGGGGGAGTCGTGGTGTTTCCAAGGCAGCAACGCAGTCCTCCGCCGCCGCCGGCGGGGCCGAAGGAGGAGGAGACGTTTTGGATGCGGAACAAGAACAGCGATCCGATCCTGCTTATCTCGTCTACTACTACAACAACATTAACCTTAACCCTAGACTCCCCCCACCCATAATCTCCTGGGAGAATTACCGCTTGGCACAGAGGTTGCAATCTGGAATGGGAGGGGTCGTGGGAGGAGGCATTGGAGACAAGAGGAAATTGAGGTCTATGGATGACAGCACCAGCAACAGCAGGTCTTTGTTTTCCACACAACCTGTGCTTCCCACTCACAGAGAGGAACCAGAGCATGTTGAGGAAGATAATAACAACTCCTCCTCACCAATTGGCAACCTTGTTAGACAAAGCTCCTCCACAACAAACACCAACTCATGGGCTGATCGAAGAGTAGATCGATTGATGATGGGTCTTTCTTCCACTGGGATAGGAGCTCGCCCCAAAAGCCTTGTAGACCTTATTCAGGTAGTTCGTGTGCATGTGCACCTACTTTCTCCTGCTGCTTTTTTTCTTCTGCAGTTTTCTTCTTTCAAATTTCCTTCTGCCATCTCTCACCCCTATCTTCTCTCCCTCCTCTCCACACTCCAAAGTTGTTCCATGGGGTTCCAGCACATGTCCTGAATTTGCAAATGTGAGAGTAAAAATTGTATTTTCACAAAATTCTCCCTTCCAAGCTCATTTGTGAGCTTCTGTATACGAACAGGGGGATTTTGGCATTCTGTTCATTATAGCATTTTTTTGCAGTTTCACCTAAAGTAGGGTTATGCAGGGATGTAATGTGAAAGCTTTGACTTTCATGTGAAGAACCCTGATTGTGCAGCTGTGAATTGCTGACCAGGGTTTTCGTTGTCCAGCAGCAATGTAAGGGAATGGCTTTGTTTGTAATGGGACCACCCTTGTGTTTTTTTTTCTCTCATCTTTTTCAAACTGCAGGAGGACTTTCCTCGGACACCTTCACCAGTATACCAACTTTCCAGGTCTTCAAGTAGAGCAGCAAATGAAGAAAGTGGGGATGCAGCCACAACTCTTGACATGCAGCATACACATTTGTCTGAAGCATCACTTACATCTGTGACAACTGCTGAACTCAATGCCATAGTAGCTGGACTTGGATCTCGTTCCTCCACTCCAATCCCAGGGCTTGCTAGCATGAATGGGCAGTCTTCAGGGCCAGCAGCCCCTCTGCTGAGAACAGCCTCTGTGGATTCTCCTGTTACTCATACTCGGTCTGCCAGTGCTGGAGGTGCAATGATGGGTGGAGGGTTTTCAGGTGGAACCATGAATTTGACAAGTGCGGAAGCAAGAAGTGTGGCCCTCAACAGGGCTGTTAGTGCAAATGCTGCAGAATTTGCAGCAGCATTGCAAGGGAGCACTGCATCAAGTGGCAGTGTTGTGGATCTTGCAGCATCATTACAGGGGATGAGTATGTCAGATGTACAAGCAGCCACAGCAGCAATGGAAGACCATGAGCTTCTGCAGCAGCAGCTCCAACAGGAACAGCAGCAGCAGCAACAACAACAATTGCGCTTGCAGCAACAGCGCCAGCAACAGCACCAGCACCACCAGCGTGCCCAGATTGCTGCCCAAGCACAAGCTGCTCAGGTTGCTATCTGTCTGTGTTTTAGCTTTGGTGCCATTGCAGTAAGCCACTGTAGGGCTCTTCCAATGTGCTCGCTGCATTTAAGGTACCTCTCTGGATTAGTGTTGAGCTGAGCACCAATCAGCAGAGTAAACAATAACTTGTTGGTTTCTGTTCCTTCTTCTTCTACAGGTGGTGCAGTTGCAGGCATTAGCATATAATCAGGCTCTACAGCAACAACAGCAACAACAGTTGTATTCAGGGGTTGACTCTGGGTACAGGGGTCAGGTGAAGTTCAGTGTCCCTGGACTGACTAGTCAGCAACCACAGGCAGCTGCTCTTCAACCTGGACTCCATGCAGGTGCCACTGCTCCAAACATGTATGCAGCGGCTGCAGCAATGTACATGGCAGGGAACCCATACTATGCTAATCTCAACTCTGCAGCTGTCTATGCACCTCAGTATGGGATAGGTGGGTATCCTGTAAATCCAGCAGTGCTTGCCCCAATGATGGCTGGCTACCCACCTCCAGTGGCATTTGATGCAGCAACAGCAGCAGCAGTGGCGGCTAGTATGGGGGTGCGAGCAGGAGTTGTAGGTGCTCCTGCTCAACCAGCTGTTGATATGCAGCACCTTTATAAGTTTGCAGGGCAAGCTGGTTCAGGACTCTCACCTCAGATGCATGATCCGATCTATTTGCAGCAGTATATGCAACGTGCTGCAGATGAGGCCCGTGGATTGAATGATCCTGGTTTGTTCAGGGCCTACAATATTGGAGTGGGTCATGTGGATCTGATGGAACTTCAAAAGAGCCAGCTAGGGGCAATGTTAGGGTATACAGGAGAGCAAAAGTCCCAGTATCCAAGGACTGGATCATTAGGGGTGCCAATTGCATCAAACAAGAGTGGTTCAGTCAGTCCAGCTTATTATGGCAGCCCCCCTGGAGTAGGGATGGCAATGCCTTACAACAATTCACCCCTTACTAGCCCTGTGCTGCCAGGGTCACCTGTTGGGCCAGGAAGTCATTCTATGAGACGGGACGATCATAGCCTACGTCTTTCTACAGGAACTGGCAGATCTAGTGCTGCTGCTGCTGTTGTTGCTGGAACAAGCTACTCTGGGTGGCAAACTCAAAGGAGCTCAGAGACAACTGAGGAGATCAGGGGATCAACTCTTCTCGAAGAATATAAGAACAGTAAGACACGGCGTTTTGAACTGTCTGATATTACAGGTCATGTTGTTGAGTTCAGGTATGTTCTCTCTCTCTGTGTTTCACCTTGAAGCTTCATGCTGGTGTTTTTCATTTTTGACATCCTTGATGACTTGAGCATTTCACAACAGTTCCAAAGCATGTGGTGTTTCTTTTGTGTAATGTGCAGTGCTGATCAGCACGGGAGCCGTTTCATTCAACAGAAATTGGAGACTGCAAACCCAGATGAGAAGGGCATGGTTTTCCAGGAAGTGCTACCTCGAGCCTTGACACTTATGACTGATGTTTTTGGCAACTACGTGATCCAAAAGGTTGTCAATGTTAACTGAATGTTTTGCAATCAAAGTTCACTTGACTTGTTCCTAATTCTTCTGCCCTTCTTGACTGAAGAATTGGATGAAATAAAGCTGTCAAGGTTTAAGGATTTCTGATCAGAATTGGTCATGAGAGGAATTTGTTGGTCTGAGTATGTAGTTTGATGCAGTTTTTTGAGCATGGCACATCCCAACAGAGGTCTGATTTGGCAAATCAGTTGGTGGGACATGTTCTGGTACTCAGCCTCCAGATGTATGGCTGCCGAGTTATTCAAAAGGTATGGATGAAATGGTTATGTCTCCTCACAAACTGTCTGGAGTTCTGAACTGAGTTCAGAAAATGTTCAATTGAGTCAAATGCTTTTTGGATTGGGAATTGTTGGGTTTAAAGCTTATGACCTATTCTGCCTGACATTTGTCTTTTGATTTTGTAAGGTTGCATTTGGTGACTGTGCTGGGTTTTGTGGGATGTTGGGGTCAGGCATTGGAAGTTGTAGATGTTGATCAGCAGACACAGTTGGTGTCTGAGCTGGATGGACATGTTATGCGGTGTGTGCGTGACCAGAATGGAAACCATGTGATTCAAAAGTGTATTGAATGCATTCCTCCTGACAGAATACAATTTATCATATCTGCCTTTTACAATCAAGTTGTAGTGCTCTCCACACATCCATATGGCTGCCGAGTCATCCAGGTGTGTGACCCTTTGTTCAAATCCAAAATTTTGTTGTGTTGCATTCTACACTTTCAGCACTTATTTTGCCTGCCCAACAACAACTAGTTGGTCATTAGCTTGCTTTTGGATTTGATGAAATTGTTGAGTTTCTGAGCTTGAATGAGATCTTGATATTACACAGTGAATCTGAGCTCACTGTACTTTGATGACAAGATGATTCTTCAGTTTTCACCAATGCTCTTTTTTTGTGCATCCATTAACAGGCCTTTTGTAGGTCTTGGAGGTGTTTTTGATTTGAGAATTTGCCAGATATTTAAGTAAGATGTGGATCTTTTGTGGTCTACCAGAGAGTACTGGAGCATTGCACAGATGAGCAGAAACAACAGGGCATTATGGAGGAAATTTTGCGCTCTACTTGTATTCTTGCTCAAGACCAATATGGCAATTACGTTGTCCAGGTTTTCTGCAAACATCTACTCTTAGCATGTTCCCCTGATAATGGTGTGTTCTAGGTGTCAAATGTCCATGCAGTTGATATGTTTTCATTGTTGGCACAAAGCTTCCTTAGTGGCTGACTGGAATTGAAAAAGTGTGGAGCAGGGTATTTTTGTGTTTGTGAAATGCTCACTGGGTAATGTTTTCTTATGGTTTAAAAATATTTTTTTCTGTGGTATTTACTCATCTCTCTATTACTCATGTACTCATAAACTGTTGTTGCATGTGTAAATATAATTGAGGATGCACAAGGACTACATGACAAGACTATGTTGTAAATATTAGAAATGTGTTTCTATGTGGATTTGGCTGGCAGCATGTGCTGGAGCATGGGCGAGACCATGAGAGGAAAGAGATTATTACAAAGCTGGCTGGCCAAATTGTACAAATGAGTCAACACAAATTTGCATCTAATGTGGTGGAAAAATGCTTGGAGTTTGGGGGCCCAGCTGAGCGCCAAATTTTAATTGATGAGATGCTTGGCCTCACTGATGAGAACGAGCCCCTACAGGTTGGATTTATCCACATCATCTATGAAGTAGGTCACAAGATTACTATGGATATTTTGGGACACCCTTTGCAAAGAATTAATAATAACCCACCTGCAGAAATACAAAATTGTGCTAACAGGTTGTTGAGGAGGTAGATTGAATTACTCATCACTCAAATATCTGTGGTGGATTTGATTGATTCAGGCAATGATGAAAGACCAGTTTGCTAATTATGTAGTCCAAAAGGTTCTTGAAACATGTGATGAGTCACAGCGCGAACTGCTTTTAGCGCGCATTCGGGTGCATTTACACGCCCTTAAGAAGTACACATATGGCAAACACATTGTGGCCCGTGTGGAGAAGCTTATTGCTGCTGGAGGTAGTACAACTCTCTGCCTGCCTTCTTAATCTGATTTGCAGCTTTGCACAAAAGTTAGCAAAAAAGACATAATGGAAGGAAGTTGATGGAGCTTACAACGGATGTGTTTACTTGATGCATGCAGAGAGACGGAGTGCAGCCTATATGGCAAACAACCTTGCTACTTGAGAAAGCTGGATCAAATGGATCCAATATCGGTGCTCTCTTGGAGCACCAAAAAAACTCTGTGCTTCCTCTACCACCCGCAGATTGGGCAGACATCCTATTGGCAAGTCAGGCTTGGAAGAATTCTAGGATGCAGTCAATTTCCAGAGGGAAAAAGATGCCGGAGTTTGCTACAGCAGTAAATAGTGTAATGGAGTCCTAGTATTGTACTCAATTTGTCTTTTGACAAAGGGGTTGATGAGAAGGTGGGAGGAAGAGAGGTCTATTCCAGCTTGTACCGGCATGTATCTTTGTGTAGATCGTTTGTGTTGTTGATCTGTCTATACGTAAAATGGCTCCATGCAAGGAAGGTAGAAAAAGAGCTCCAGGAGTGAATCATGCTGGTAGGGTGGTGAAGCTTCAACACAGCATGTGGAGCTTCAAAAGCTATTCAAAGGAGTGGCACAGTTGTGAATGGGGTATTAGAGCCCATATGTGTGTCAGAGAAAGCAAAAAGTGGAGGAGGCCCAGGCACTTTTAGCAGTAAAAAATGGGTGTGTGTGTAAAGCAACTGTCCTTTGTTCTGACTGTACAGCCCTCACATGTGATAGCTCTTGTAGCAAATGTTGTTGGGTTTTAAAAGGGTCTGAAAGAGCTGGTTCCTCATTTCTGTGAGAGGCTGCATTGCTGCAATGATAAGCACTCTCTAGGTCTGGTAAAAAAAAATTGCAGCTAAAGCGATAGCTTGGACTCTTTCTCTCTTGCTGTACATAGCTTCTCTCTTACTGCAAAAGCTGCTCTTTACAGTATCTTTTATTGTTGTTTACCTGTGCAAAGGTGTAACTGTGGGTGATCAGGATTCACAATTGCACTTACTCATCTCAATGTGACTTTTTTTACTTTTGTTAATTAACAGCTTCCATCTATTCTTGATGGAAGGGTTCTCATATACTAACTTCAGCACTAGGGTGCATAGCAATCAATTGACACATATTTTCTTTCACAGGTTATGTATTTGTATATGTTTTTTGCCAACTTGTATGCAGGTTGATTTTATTACCATGAAAGGGGGAGGTCAAAATTTGTATACACTTGGCAGTGGTACATGACACCACAAAATGTGCAAAAGAGTTCACAGAATTAAAAACTGGTAAGCTACACAACTAAATCTGGAACAAAGAAAAAACAAGATGGCTTCTTTTACATGCAAACTCAATGTATCAAGGCTTAGAAAGCTTAGACTGACAACTTTCAAAGCAAATAGATCAAACTGAAATCTTTAAACTGGGTCTTCACCTGACCAAGCTCTCATGTTCTGCAGTCTCCTGACTTTTGAGAGAATTTGTGGCCTGTTGAAAGTATGTTTTGAGGTTTTTTGAGACTCCCTTTCCAACCTTTCCATTTGGCAGCAACCAGCCCAAAGTCAGTTGTACCACAGCCTTCTCTTAAGCCAGATTTGTGTTAAGTTATGGATGGAAACTGCAGGGTTGCAGCTTTCTCTTGGGTCCTACGTTCAAATTCTGATGTCTGCAAATTTGTAAGAGTATCAGAGATTATGCAGATTAAGCTCCATCTCCAAGTAGAATTCATGTATCCCATATACTCTCAGCTCAGTTCATTCACTTTACATGCCAGATTCTGGAATGATTGTTTCCCTGAGGACTTCAAAAAAGAAAGGCAAATGTGACAGCTGACTCTGGAGTAGAGCATTGACTATAACAAATGACAAATAAATAAACCATAAAACCTGAAGACACAGATTGTTTCCTTTGGAAACTGGTACAATGTTTGGGAATCCTCTCTCCCTCAACCCTGAACATACTTTAGGTATTGACTAACTAAATTCAGGAAAATCCACTCTCCAGTTGGCCTGTACAGGACATCAACTAGAACAATCTGGGTGGAATCAGAAGTTAAGCTCAAAACATGAGTAGACAAAGTTTGACATAAATAGTGAGTCTATGGAAGTGCCTGTCAATCATGTCAACTGAATGGATATTTACCCACTAATTGTCAATTTCCAGGCATGTAAACAATGAAAGGCTGAAGTACCAGGCCATGGTACATACTCCAAAATTAGAGAGCTTGCACCTTGTGGCTGATGGAGTGCCTGCAATGCAACCACCAATTCAACCAAAGTCAACAGCAGAACTTTCCAACAGTAATTTCTCACCAAACATACCATCTGTGGATCTTAAAGCATGAATTTAGAGCTTCATTTTGCTTAAGAAGGTTCTCATGGCAATAAGTCATTTGATGTTAACAGGGACACCCAATATTATAAGTGATAGCCATAAGTAGGTCATGGAATAGATCTGTTCCAAAATTACACTCTGGAGAAAAAGCCTACACACCCTTGTTTCATGTTATGATAGACAACTGCAAGTGTGAAAAATGCCCAGGTTTAGGGTTTTCAGGGAATGCATGACTTCTTCTCTGGTTGGCTTTGTGCCATCATGCTTGCTTGTGACCAGTTCCTTTAATTAGGATGTTTAGTTTCGTCAACAATACTGCACTGTGGAAAACTATGCTACATGATTCCAAGAAATTCAAGAATAGTCCCGTACCTGTGCTGTAACTGACCCTCTGAGCTGCATGGTGGCCGTCGACCTCCATGTTGAGGAATATCCTACAAGAGGTGATTGTCAAGACTCATCATCCAATAGTTGGTGACTCAAGCTGTTGGTGAATTTGAAACTTTAAAGACTCTTTTAGAAGGATAAGCATAGCAACAACATAGTTCTTTCAGCTCAATGTTCTTTCAGCAAAATCACAAGGTATCTGTAACATAATTGACTAGAAACAAGTTGCATTGGCAACTATGTATGTCAAAGAGCACACCTTGCAAGGTTCAGACTCAACCAACTTCCTTGCAGGGACCAGAGGTTTGATGGGAATAAAGCTCCCCAGTGGCTTCCGAGAAGGTTTCTTGAGTGTGGGAATGGATCTGGCCAACAGCCATGATTCCAATGGTGATATGGGAGATGGTGGTGGCATTGGTGCAGAACGTATTGGAGATCCCACTCGCTTCATCTTTGGCAATTTGAACGAAGGGGAGAATGTCACAGGAGGTGCCTGCCAACCCGAGTGTGGCTCTGCACATGACTCTTCCTTTCCATTACTGTTGCCGACTTGACTGTGGCGAACCTCTGTGTAGTTTGATTTACTTATCATATGTGAAAGCCGAGCACCAAGCCGATCAACTTGCTTGACTCCATTGTCTCCACTCAATCCAGAGATTTTTGGTATCCCTAAGAAGCCTTTGTGATCAGGTGTATGCACAGTCAGCATTGTGTGCTTGCGATGGCAAGAAACTTGCACTTCCTGGAACCCTTCTGTTTTAAAGCCATCACAATTCTTGACACTGCAGACTGTGCCACTTTCTTTTGTGGTTTTGCACTCAGGAAAGCCTTCAAAGTCTAAGTCTGTTTTCAGGGTGGCAGGTGTGATGATTTCTTGCACCTTCTTCTCAGAGTCTTCATTCTTGGGACATTCCTGCAAGCACCAAGAGTGAGCATAATAACATTGGAATGGCATGTTCTGCATCCCTCCTTGTCCTCGAGGAATTGGACATCATATTGTGGGTTTAGGATTTAGGATTAAACCCTAAACCTCTAGCTACACAAGTCTGTGATGCTCTCTTTCGTGCTGACAGTATAGTCACTTTTCTCACGATTGTGCACAAATCATAGGTGAAGAAGAAGAATAATCCAGAGACAGTGGGAGGAGGAGAAGCTCTCACCTCCTCTTCAGACCAGAACAAATCGTGTGAGTTAAAACCCGTTTGATCAAAGCGTAGCTTGTGTGATGAGCGAGCATGCTTTCTGAAAGATTTCGAGGAGGTCTGGAAGCCGACGAGAGAGTGGCGAAACGCTGCCCATCGAAGCTTGGAAGGGAAGCAGCAAATTCTCCTCGAAGAAGACAGCAAGTCGCCCTTGTTGTTGTCCTTACGGACCTCTCCCTTCTTCACAACATCATTTGCAACAACAACCCGCACTTTCGCCGGCGGCGGGGGTGGTGGTTGTGGCAGCAACTGCGGAATTGATCTTTCGCTTTCGGGAATTAGGCTATCAGAGTCAGGTACAGCAGACGTTGGCGATGCTGCTACTGATGGCGGCGCCTCTTCTTCTGTGGTCATGGCTTGTGCAGCAGCAGGCAAGAAACGGAGGACGATTCTTCTTCTTCAACATTTATGTTTCTTTTCTCCCCGAAGTTGCACTGCATAATTCCTGCTTGCTGCTTCTTCGCAGTATGAGCGGTGCTGCCGCAAGTGCTTCATACATTCCCGCTTAGAACCTGAATTTCGCATTACCTCTCCTCCTCAAGGCTCCTTCTAACCAGCGTTGTTGTTCCTCCCCTTGTTTAGCTAGCGCGGGACGTTAACGAGGAGTTCGAGAATCGGACTGACCAGTAGACATCGATCGATGCTCATAAAACTTCCACCGGCTGCTCTTCTTCTTACTACGTCATCATCTCTGGAGAAAACCTTCGCTTCTTCAAGCTTGCTTGCTAGCTAGCTAGCTCTGGAGAATGGAAGCGGAAGAAGAAACTTCAGATATCAACTACAGACACTTCACCCTCTCATTTGTATGTTGCTCCACTTTCGGATTTGTTTATTTGAAGAAGAAGGATATACACCAGCGGCGACGATGATAGGCTACGATTTCAGAAGCGTTCGTCGACGACGCAATCAACAACCACCACAGACAGACAAGGTTATAACAACTTCAGCTTCTCCTCGTCTCCTGAAGCCATACATTCTCCTCAAAGAACAAACAAAAAGAAGCAGAAGAAGAAGAAGCCCCGGAGCTTCTAAGAGATTCAAGCAACCTGGAAGAATTTCATCAAAAGACGAAGACAAAAAAAACAAAGAACCAAACAAGCTGTCGAAAATCACACAATCCTTTCCAAGAAAGAAAAAAAGACATTAAAAACTTTACCAAAAAAAAAAGCCAAAAGCTTCACAAAAACTTATGTGTGGAAGAAGAAGAACAACAACAACAAACCAAGCAAAGCTCCAAATCAAGCAAGCAAGAGAGACTTAAGCTTTTTTAAATTGTGCAATTTCCCCAAGAGCATAATTTTTGTTAAATACTTAAATATTTGGCCTAATTAAGGTACTGTAGCCTAGGCTCAATTTTCCACCAAAACGAATTTTTTTTCCTTTCAAAAAAACATAATTAGTTTCTTTTTTAGTTCTATTATTATTTCCATGATTCACTATGAAATTGTCGTAAATGCGGAGTGAAATCATTCAGAGAGAGTGTAGCATATGATAATAATTATTATATAATATGATTTTCAACATTTTCATTTCATATTTTCATTCAAATTCGTTTCATTATTTTGAGGATTATTTAATGACTAATCTGACCCTTAGGGTAGGGTTAATAAGGTAATTAAATTCGCAGCCAAATTGCCCCGTAGGTGCTTAATTAATTAGGTACTTAAACTTAATATGTCTAATGAAACTTTTGGGAACGCGTTTGGAGGGGGGGAGAGGGGAAGTCGGGTACCTACCTACCTATGTGGCTACCTACCTACCTCTTCGTCATGGGTGTATTCTTTGTTCCTTCTATTAATTTTAGCTCCGCGCAGTTACGCACTACGAGTGACGATCATCTCAATAGCACCAGGGTGTAATTTTTCATGGCCAAATCTTGTTATTTTCTGACTAAAAATTTGGGAAAATTTTGAAATTTTCTTTCCTAGAGTAAATTCAATTCAGATTTCTATTTTCTGATTAAATTTTGATATAAAATATATTTATTACTAATCACAAACTTGTCGCTTTCAGATATGTATCTATGCTTTTACAAAATTTTAACAATGTGTTCAAAATTAAGTGCTAATGAAATGTTGATCAATCATTGATATAATGTTCTAATGACATTAGAATCCAATAATCATCATCATCACAACAATATGTTACAATGTTATTGCAACATCATATCAATGATTGTATAACATTTTATTAACACTTAATCTTGAACACATTGTTAAAATATTATAAAAGCACACATGCAAAAAAACTAGAAATTTGTGATAATTTTTTTTTAAATTTAAAAACTGCATAGCACTCCAAAATGTTCTTTGTAAAATGTTGTCAATTCTAAGCTTCTCTTTCCATTAGGCAGCTTTGGATCACAGTTACACCCAGGAGTAGGCTATGATCCTAGAATGGAAAGCCACCGATATAGAGCTCTATTTTTGCTGAGAGGGAAAGCTATAAATGCAATAGCAAGTCAGTGAACTATCGACTTTCATTCATTTGCAGACCTTACTCACATATCACTGGCTAGCCCATCAAAACTCCATTAATTTTGTACTATATGCCTTTGGTAACAGAACCATGGTCAGAGTGAATCAGTATAGGTTACTGTAAGGAACCCTCGTAACTCACTTGTGGTTCATAATGAATGGGTTTCACGTAGATAGTCCCCTGGTCTTTGGAGGGTCACATGGGTAAATCTCAGAACCAAGGGCTTTCACATAGCAGCATTAAACTGGGCAAATTTTTTTTAAAACTTTCCCTATTCCCAATTATTTTCCTCTTCAATGATTCACCTTAGTACCATGGCAAGTTAACAGTTCAATGTTTGAACAATTTATTTGTTTTGAAGATTCCAAGTTGAAAAATAGAATGCTTTAGAAATATACTCTTTTTCTTTCACAATTTTTTTGTGCTTTGATATATATATATATATATATATATATATATGATTTAATACTCTAAAAATAATAAGTAGTGTTGAAGCTACCAAGGTGCTATGGTGTTATCATTGCAATATTTAGATACCATCACTTTTTTTTATAAAAATGACTTACAACACCCTCACACCTAGTGTTTAGGCCTTGGTGTTAGCTTTTGCACTAACACCCGAAACATTGGCTAGGTCATTTTGGATGGTGATTATCATCATTAAGTTAACACTATCCAATTCAAAATGATGGACAACTTTGAAGGACTTTTTGCAGGTATTCATCAACCTATGAAACATAGTTATATCTTTTTTAAATTTTATAATCATGAGAACATTGTTAATAGGTAGTTTTTTCTAAACCAGAACATCATGCATGGGGCAAGAGGATAGGTTCAGTTAGGGCCTCTTCTTAAATTAGTAAAAACTCGACACCCACCTGGCAATGCTCATACGTATATTAATTTGCTACCACCTCTATTGATTCACTCATGATTTTGGTGGTTAGCCAAGTGGTTGAAACATACTACACTATTACATTGTTGCCATTTTGCCTTTCACAAGCACTTTCAATTGAAGGATCTATGGATATCGTGATTTTTTGTTCCAAGAGATGCATTTTGGGTACTCAACATCATCTTCAAATTGTTCTTGTAAACCTTAGTAATCCAATTTCTTTCAATGTTCAACTGCGCATTCCAAAAAGACCAATGTTGTTGCAACCACACCTAACTTACACCTTCTAGGTTCTAATACACAAACATTTGTTGACTGCATACTAATGCATTAAAAGATGTCAACCATAACTAAAGGAAGCATAAATAATATATCATAGCTAACAATCATTGGACATATGATTTCAATCCTAAATTATTTTCTTAATTGTCTTGCTCCAACATCCGAACGCATGCATCTACCAACTGTGTGTGAAGTTGGTAATAGTTCCATCCATTGAGCCAACTCTTCATCATGAGTGATGTTTTTCAATTCCAACATGGCCTTGCGCATGTTCAATGGGTTGCAACGCTAAATGGCTCAAAAAAGAATCCGGTATCATTTACTATCAATTAAGAATTTGTCCACACCTAACTTTCGACCACATGAACCATTGTCGTTTCATCGTCGATGTTTGGAGGTGAGGTCACACTTGTAAGAGGTAAGTTATATTTCTTTTGTTTGTTTGTGTTTTTTTTAATCTTTTGGGTTGTTGTTGAGTTTTTTCTTTTGTTATTGTTTCTACATGTTTTTTGTTACTTTATTTCTGTGTTTTTTCTTTCTTTTTTTTTGTTTTTGGTCTTGCAAGTTTTTTTTTTACATTTTGTGTGTGTGTGTGTGTTTTGCAAGTTCTTTGTTGGCATCTATTTTACTATTATTTCAATATTCCAATTTGCAGGTTCACTTCATTTGGTCAAAGATTTGACATTGCATTCATCATTGGTTAAAAAAAGCCGAAGTTGTTTGAAAGAAGGGAAGCTCCAAAAATCAAAGGTGTGTCCCTTGAACCTTAGTAATGCAACTTCCAATTTAGGAAGCTCCAAACCAAGGTTTTTTTTTCAAGTTTATGGTCTCAAAAGATTGGTGACTTTTTCCACTTTTGGGCAATTTTTTGTCAAATTTACATTATTTTATTTTTAAATTCAAATTTTTCAAATTCTTTTTGTCGCCATTATGTGAAAATTTGCCCAAAAAGAAAATGTTACTTGAAACTATTTGTTAAATGAAATGAAATCCAATTTCAATTTTTTTTGCAGGTGTCATTGATGTGGTGTTTATGATAGATCAACAAGAGTTTTCAGTATTAATTGCTAGTTTTATTTTGTTGATTCAAGCTTTACAAGAGCTATTTTTTATGCCATGGTCAAGTTCCCAATTGTTGTTTACCATGTTTGAATCATTGTACATAGACCATCAATTCAACTTTGAAATCTTGCTAACGTTTGCTACACTACATGATTATAGGATGTCATGTTGTTTGTTGGGATTAGGTGATGAGTTTGGTTATTGGGTGAAACTACGATCAAACTATGTGGTTTAACCATTTTTTATTGAAAAAAAATTGAAAATAATAGGTGGATTGAACATTTTCAAATGTCCAAAGATACATTTATGGACATTTGTAACCAGGTGAAGCCTTTGATTTCAAAGCATGATAATAGGTATAGAAAGACAATTTTTATTGAGATTCACATTTCATGTGCAATCTATGAACTTGCACATGATGCAAATATCCTAACTTGTAGTGAATTGCTTGCCATTGGTCGATCCATTGTCACATTTGTCCTTTGCAAAATGGTCATGGTAATCAATTTAGTTTTTAGAAAACTAATACCATGGCCAATGGTGATAAGAAGTTGTAATGTTCGATTTAAAAAATTGGTGTGGCATGCCCAACATGATGGGTGTTGTAGATGGCACACATATATCCATCACAAAACAATCTTGTGCTTATTTTGAAAAAAAATTCTTTCACAAGACAGGGGGGTATAATGTGGTTGCACAATTAGTGGTTGACAGCCAAAAGAGGTTCATGGATGTTTATGTGGGATTGCTTCAAAATGTGAATGACTCTTATGTTTTGACAAAATCCAAGTTGTATCAACATGCAATACATAGGGTCTCTTTGACATGGCTACTAGGTCACAAAATGGAATCCCACCTTATTTTCTTAGAGATAAAGGGTATCCATTATTTCCATGGCTTATGGCATCGCACAAAGAAGGTGGGGAAGTTCATTTAGTTCTCCAATTGTTGTGTAATCGCAAACACAAGAAGGGTAGGTCAATTGTTGAGAATGCATTTGACATATTGAACAAACTTTTAAAGAGTTTCTAAAAAAAGACAAAATTACACATAATTATTGTTCTAATGTGTTTTTTCCATGTTGTCTATTCCACAACTTGTTATTAAGGAGGAAAGAGGTGGATGTGGAAGAGCTCATTTGAGTGATTCAAATTGAAAGCATGCAAGATGTTCATGCATAGAATTTCAATGAATTGCATCATGGTGAAGAAAATGTTCACATTTAAGGTTGAAAGCTTTTCGAGGAGCAAGATTGTTGTAACTTGGAGATTTATTTTATTGCACAACATCATTAACAATGTATGAACTATTCAATCCTACCTATTATTGGCATTTTTCAATTCAAAAAAATTGGTCCAATGCAAATGCAAATTTCTTTTGAGTACAAGATTGTTTGAAAATTTATTCATGTTCTTCCTACTATGCAATATCCTTGTATGACGTTAGATTAACATGTTGTAGGCTTGTTGCAAGTTTTGGTGTGGGTGCACTACCATTTAGATCTCTTTTAAAAGCCAAGGCCATGATTTTTGTAAGCCATGTTATCATTCAAACCATGCCATGTTGAGTTTAATTGATTTATGTGTATTGCAATTTTAAAAATTCCAACAACTTTTATAGAATTTCATCTTATGCTCAAGTTCATTTATTGTCAATTTGAATATTGACTTCATGGATATGGTTGTTGGAATCAACTAGTGTTACATTAGCCTTTTCAATTGCTTCAATGAAACTTTTGTGGGCCATATTTGATTTTCATTTGAGCCCATGTTCCCAACATTATTATGGGATTAAACAAAGGCATCATTTGCAATTGGTTATGTGCTTCTATCTACAACTAGCTTCGATTCGTAAGTAGGTACGGGCTTCCATCTATAGCTGGTTATGTGTTTTATCTGTAGTTAATTATGTATTTTTTGTTGTGTGTCATGGTAAAGGAATATGCCCAACCCTTCTTGGAATTTGCAATGGTTGTGTAGTCCGTTATACTATTGGATTTGATGTTGGTGGTCATTCTTCTAAATTGGGATTGTTTGCAATTGGATTTGGAAATGTAGGTTGAACTACAGGGCTCTACCAAGCTCTAATTATCATAGTGCTATTTGAATTTGATTAGGGGAGAAGCAAAATTGATTAGTGTGTTATGCTTAGCAATGTGGAGATTGGAAGGAATTGCCCAACTATTTTTTTTTTCCAATGTTTCCACATAGTGTAATACTAGATCACAAGCAACAAAGGGTGATGCATCTCTCCCATGACCTCTTCACAATTGACTTTTTCATTAGACCCTAGATTTTCACATGGTGAAGAATCACGAAAAAATATTGCATGATAAACATCATCATTTGGATTCATGAAATATCTTGAACGTGAAGGGTTGAAGCAAGGTCTTTTGTTCATGAAGATGCCAATGAGCTCAAAAAACACTTTGTTACAGCTTATCGACAATCCTTACATGACCTTGTCTTTTACAAACATGTCCCAATATTCTTCATTGTGGCTTATAACAATTTAGGTTATATAGATTTTCTTATAATCTCCATACAAAGACCCCCATTTATCTTTGTAGATTGGTCTGTTGTGGTGATGAAGAGAATGAGATTAAGAATTGGCCATTACTCCTTTAAAAATATGCTGCCATTTTGCAATTGTTGTCTCCATATTATCTCTTAAATCAACAACTTCCAAGATTGCTTTGTGTTCAACTTTCTTTGCATTTATGAGTGGGTGCAAGTATGTAGAAAAGAGCCAACAATATTACTTTACAAAAGGACTCACAATTTTTTTTTCATTTTTTTTTCGTTTTTTCATATGATTTTTTTTATAATGAAATCTTTTGCAACTTGTTATTAAAAATACCTATAGTTGCCCCAATAGATCACATGTTTTGTGTTAATCATTGTTGAATAAATATGAAAATTTCAAAGTGTGTAAATTTTGCCAGATTCTACATTTCATCTTGAAATTTATCATAATTTTAAATCATACCAAAATATGTTAACTACTTTAGGTTTTTTTTTTGGGTATCATAAACTACAACTTAGTTTTGTTTGTCATGCACATTACACCCCGTTTACATGTGGTAAAAAACTTTTGAAATTTGAAATTTTTGAAAAATACTTTGATTTTTAAAATAAAAATCAATTCCATATTCTTTAAATTGTGATTTTTTTAAAAACTTGGGTAGTAGGTTTTTATCATCTATTTTTTTTTACCATCAAAATAATGTAATTACAATAGTCTTTTACCTAATCCTTTGTAAAATCAACCACATCTGACGTAACACCTATTCAAGATCAAACATCCTTTTCAAAAACCAAAACCCATAATTTAATTTAATGAATTTTTAATTTGAATTCCTCAACTTTCATATTAGTCACTTAACACAACTTGGAATGATTAACATAACTTTTAAATGTCACAAGAAAAACACTTGTAAAAATTCATAGTTTTCACCACTATCTAACATGGTTTTTGGCTCCTTTCTTTGCATTTTCACCTAAGTGCTAAGACCTTTGAATTTTCCCAATTGGCTTGTCTAGGTTTTTTTGTTCTAACTTCTACACAATTTGAATCTACAACTTTCTGCTTCCCTTTGTTTTTTTAAGTTACATATGATGTTTTCTCGTTATCTTTAGTCAAGATTATAATATTTGTAGAGGAGTATCACATTCTTTCATTACCGTCAAACATTTCAATTATTGATTTTAGTACAAAATTTTATTGATTGTTTTTTTTTCATAGTTTTTTCATTTTATTGTTTAATTCATGATTCTAATAGGAAAATGGGTAGTAGATTTTGACTATACTTGTAGGAGTGCCACTTGTTGCACTTGTTGTTATTGCCATTTGGTGAAGGTGATTGTGGTTGGTGTCCTAATTTTCATCAAATGCTCACATTGTCGATGATGCTTGTTGACTATTCTTGAATGTCAACTATTCAATTCTTACTATCCACATGGTAATCTTGATCAAAAGAAAGTGTCGGGCACCATCCTTCATTGCAACATAACAACAATTCCTATAAATGGAGCTTTGCAAACTTGCATGTATAACATAGATTACAGTTCAACCTTTTGTTGTAGTAGACAATTGAATAATGACATAACAACAATACATTGTAGTGTTAAAGTTGCAATAGAAAAGTGAGGATAAATCTTGTGCATAGACCTATTATGTGTAGAGCTTGTTGTAGAAAGTGTGATGGAGGTTGGGGGGGGGGGGGGGGGGGGGGGAGGAAGGGGGAGGTAAGAGAAATTTGTGAAGAAGAAAAAAAAAAATAAAAAAAAGAAAGCTACCTCACAATTTTTATTTATAACTTTTTTTACAAT
>Ga0116230_10000772_pt1 | contig 28846 bp, 22 predicted proteins | sample S1TSphfallax_3_FD_88678 | JGI IMG/M metagenome (GOLD analysis project Ga0116230, IMG submission 88678) | Host-associated microbial communities from peat moss isolated from Minnesota, USA - S1T2_Fd - Sphagnum fallax MG | ecosystem: Host-associated > Plants > Peat moss > Unclassified | place... | reverse complement strand
CAAAAATGAAATTTGAATAAAAATTATAATAAAATTTTAAATTAAAAAATAAAAATATTTAATATAATTTTAAATTGAATTAAAGGTTTCATGATCTATTATTTCAATTTTTGTAGGATTTTTTTTTTTTTTTTCATTTGGAATTATTTTTAACAATTTTTTTTTATCATACATTAGCAATTTTGAAATTATCTTGATTAAATATCTGGGAGACTCGTCCCATGGATGAAACATCCAATGATTGTGGATGAATTTTTATGTCATTTTCAAAGTAACGATGGAGATCAAACAATATTTTTCATTCACACACATTAGTAAAATTCATGTCATTATAGGGTTTAAGGTTCAACGAGATTGGTAAGTTCATTCTAACACTATGTTTGTCATTGACTTTGTTGTGTGTTGTGTGCAAATTATGGGCGACATCACGTTCACGGGAGATGCAAATTTGACTTTTGCAATTCTTTTGTTTAGGTGAATCACCATGTCAAATAATTAAGAACATCACCACACCCAACCTTAAATCGATCAAGACTATTGCTGAGTGCAATTGAAAGGGGTCAAGAGCATCACTAGGCCAACACTTAAATCAAAAAAGTGAGCAACGTAGATGGGAAACCTTGATTCGCATTTAGATCCTTAAAGATATTGAAGAGGAAGAAACATCTAGACAATTCAAACCCAAAGTTTTTTCTAACCCCACCTCCAAGTCTAGGGGAGGCTATATGTAGAAGTGCATAATATGATTACAAATGTAATGAAGAACACAATATGCAAAAATCTGCATGATTTCTTGCTACACATGATAAGATTGTGTTATAGTTGTTAAATCGAGCATGAGGTTGGTGAGCACTTCATATTGGACCTCCTAAAACAAAGTTCAAAGAAGTTGAAGTGCATCATCCTCTTGAACTCCAAATTGGCACCTCATCCACTACCTTAGGAGTTAGAAGGGAAAATAAAGATTTAAGGTCACCTTTCGTTTTGAAGGTATTCATTTAGTTAGGTCATTCTTCTTCTATAATTTAATTTGATTCTACATTAGTTGTAGGTCAATTGAGGTTTGAATATGATATTCATTGTGTTGCAAGTGGAATGGAAAGTGGCGAAAGAGGAGGAACGACTCCAAGTTTGGAGGAAGAAGTAAATGGTGATGAAAATTACCAATCTTTCTACATGTAGAAAAAGCTTGCAATTACAAGAAAAAGGGTGCATTGGTGTAAAGTTCATAGAGCATAAAAGGATGTAGAGAAAGATGATGTTTTGCTTGGACTAGGGCAAACTACAGCCAACTCATTTGAAGGTTCATGTCTTCAACAAGCCCAAATAAATAGTGTAGAGAATGTTAGATGCATTGCATTATTTATGGTTGACCAACTGAAAGGTTGAAATCCCTAGTATCAACAATTAGTTGTGGAGAACCTATTGTGTCATCCACTTGTGCAAGATTTTGTGCCTCCTTACCTTAAAAAGTTATAAACCTAAATAATAGCCAAGAGATTTTGGCCAATTTGAAAGAAGGTCTCACTACTCACCTTGTAAATTAATGCCAATTCAAGTTGATTATGCAAAGGCCATTGTGTGCATGCTTGCTTCATCATCACAACCTAGGAAAAGTGGCAAAGGTATTGTTCGGATTTAGGTGTTGACAAGCGCAACATGAAGAAAGGTATGCAAAGATGGTGACCATTAGACACATGGAAACATGCATTTTGGCTGACATCATAGTGTTGGAGGGTATAAAAGTACAAATGCTAAAGATTCAAAAGGAGGATTATGTTTTGTGGTTTCCAAAGGGCAATAAATCACACCTAGGGAAGTTTACTAGGAAATGGTTCAGACCATACAAAGTACAATATGTGTTGCCAAAAAAATTGTGTTACTGGTGACCATTGAGAAGCTTGAGACTAACCTTGTGTTGGTCAATGTGAATAAGCTCAAACCTTACAAATACATGGAATATGAAGTTCATAAACAAGAACAAAAGATGCCAGTATATTGGGAACATAGTGCATGTGAACTTTAGGTGGAAGATTTTGATACGGAGATGGAAGATGAAGAATGTGAGATACAAAAACCAAAGATGCGGTGTAATAAAAATGAAGAACAAATAAAAGATCATGCGGTCAACACAATATTGATTTTGGAATTACATATGACTAACAAGTTGTGGGTAATAACTATAGAAATGAAAAATTTGGGATGTAGAAATTTAAAGATGATCTATCAAGGCTTTCAGCTAACTCAACAAAAATATTCAACCCATCATCAAGGGTATTCGCACAATCATCAAATTTGTTGGCACAATCAACAAAAGTATTATATAATTAACAAATGTATTGACAGAGTCAGTAGATGAATTGACATTGTTAATAGATAAATGGGCACAATCAACAAAAGGCATATAAGGAAAACGAGGTGGAATCGATATAGCTAATGTATGGAGATTAGGGATGTGGAATAATTGAAACGTGAAATCTAAAATGTTCATTCGTAATTATGACGCAAAATGCTTCCATGTGGTTTTATAAGGGACACAAAAAGTGGTGGTGATGGGTCATATTAATTTCAAGGATCAAATGTTAATTAAAATATGGCAAGCATGTCAAAAAATGAATGCAATGAACAAGAAGTTCAAGGATGAATAAAATGGGGTGACTATTGAAAGTTGTTTTCGTTTGTTGTTGGAAGTTGTGAACGTTTTCAAAATTTTGGAGATCATAAAAACATGAATGCAAATAGGGCAATTGAAAAACTACAAATAATAACAAAGGAAAAGGAAGTGCAAAAGAGTGAGCAAAGATGAAAGCAGGACGAGGAAGTGAAATTATTAAAGGAAAAAGAAAAAAAAAAGGAGTGCTAAATATTCAACTACTGGCTATAAGGTCACCACCACATTCATCATCATCTTCAGAATGTGAAGAAGGAAAAATGTACAATGAGAAGATGCAATTTGTGCAAACGATAATTTGTGGTATATATAAAACTAGAACATCATTAATTGAGTTTTTGTGCAAAAGCACAAAGTGTTAAATGTGCAAGAGAGCAAACAAGACTAGGAATTACATTAGTTGATCTAGTGAACATTGAAGAATCAAAGGAAAATGAAATTGTGGAACAACAATTTGTGGAGGCATAGATAATGCAAATGGACGCAAAGGAGGAAAACATCATTGAGGTGGAAGTACAACCATCTATAAAAAAAATCAAGTGATAATAGAAACACAATTAAGGGCGATGGAGATTGAGAGGTATCAGTCAACATTCATGAATGAGTCATGTGGAAATTTTAGAAAATTTAAAAAACCTTGCAAGCATATTTTTAGAGGAGGTAGGCTTGAAGGCTCAAAAGGCAATCTGAAATTTCAGAATGCCATGTGGCATCATTTCAAACACTTTCAAAGTAAAGGAATTTTTTTCTTGTTGCCTTTCTTTCATAGCACTTGAATTATTCTGTCATAATTATATGAAAAATCCTTAATTACATCGACAGTAAAAATATTAATACCTTTCATAATATTGGGCTTACCTCCACTCCAGGTCCCAAAAGGGATCAACTAGTTTCAAGGATGTTTTTGGAAACTTATATGACTTCTAGAAACTTCCAAACATATTATTCATAGATCTTTTTGAAAACTTTAAAAAACTTTTAAACATGTTTTTCAAGGATCTTTTTAGAAATTTCTATAAACTTCCTTTATAGTTTGTTGTCCATGACATCTTTTTGTTTTCACTATTATCAATTTGGGGAATCACCACTAATGCATTAAGACAAGCTTTGGGGCACATTAAACATTATTTCAAGTGCTTAATGTTGCATCCAATTTATAGTGTACCCAAGGAGGTAGCATTACTAACATATATCCATGAAAAGGAGACTAAGAGGCATGTGTGTTAATTATTCCAAATTAATAGATAGATCATCAAACATGGATATAGGTCAAATGTTTTTTATAAATTTCATTGATTTCTTGTGTATGCCCAATGTGCACACAAACTACCCAAATGTTGCTTGAATTAAAATGTAAAGCAAGTTGTGAATGGGGCAAGGGATACATATGATGACAACATATCATTGTAAGGCCCATAATACTACATGCCCAATTCCAAAACTTAAAGCTTATTGTTAAGATTAAGCAATGTACTAAAATATTTTATTGAACATCATGTTATCCTATCATATTTCTAGTTGAAGTTTTGATTCATTCTCTGGTGAACTACTTGTTTCAAAGCAAACCTTGTACATAATTCTATACATTGTTGGGTGTTGTAGCCATATTCTAAAATGTCACATGATTATCAAACCATGAATATCGACCAAACACCTTTGAGATTATAACCTCCCCCACATGCCCTACCAATAAACCTTAAAGTACTTGCACCAAAGTAACAATGATTTGTTTTTGTAAAGAGATTAACACCTTCATGTATATTGTTGTGTTCATTTTTTCATTGTTGCACATGAGAGTAGGAATGGGGTACAAGCTTTGAGCAGACACAAGAATGACCTACAACAAATCTAACCTTTAGATTAGAGAATTCATAGAACTTTCATAGTTACATTATAATCCTTCCATGTAAGCTCTAATTGAATAGGATGTTTGAAAGTGCTTTTTAAAAATTCTTTACATGTTGGAGGTAGATGATCTTGTCATAATGATGATGATCAAGATTATTAGAAAGTGAAGGTCATCTTCCTTTTAATTATCCAATGTGTGCATTAATAACATTTTGTTTGCCTTCAAATTAGAGAGAATTTGTTTCTTCATTGGAATTCATCATTTAAAGTAATTATTCTAGTGAAAGAATGGTTAGGTGGCTCACTTTTGGCCTTTTGAAAGTCCATTCCTAACATTAGAAAAAAAATCCTACATTTTGATAATTAACAACTTATGCATCTGAAGTACATTTCATTTAAATTCATTCATGGGGGTGGTCACCAAGACATTCTTCCTTTGCATTTTCCCTTCTCTTGTTCAATTTTTTAAAATATTAACAAACAAATTCCTAATTTAAATATAAACATGTGCTTCCTACGTGTTAGCAAGTAATTGAAGACAATTCAAAGATATAAGAGCAAAATGAAAATTCAAGAAGAAAACAAACCCTTCAAGCTTTCTATTTTTCAAAATGTTGTTTTTTCAAACATTTTTTGAATTGTTTCTTTACTTATTTAGGTTTCAAACAAAGTCATGAGTATGAAAATAATATTACATGTAACTTTTTTATGTTGAAAAATTAGATGAGTTTCCATGAGTGCATGCTACCACCTTTGGTACCTTGACAAAAAATAATTATTTCAAATATGTATACACCATGTGAAACAAGGTTGGAGCTTGAGGTCCAAGATGTAATGCCTTGTTGTCAAGACAATATCCAAGGTAATCAATCAAGTTTGCCCATATAGTGGCGTCCAACATAAATAGTGGGAAATTATTCTTTGTAATTTCCCATTGCATGGGCTTGCCCTACACAAGCATGCCTTTTGTGAAGTGCCCTATGCAAAGGTTATTACAATCATATTGTAATGCTTCTTGATATACAAACAATCTACAAAACCCCATCCATCCTGACAATGTGCATTGCATACCATAATCACCACTCCTTGTTGTGATTTTTATGTCAAAGCGAATCACAAAGATGAAATTGATAACATGGGTGATATTAATGAGATAGAAGAAACTTGGCAATATGAACAATGTTGTAATAATATACATCGATGATACAAAAGAAATGTTACCATGTGGATGACATTAATAAAAGATACTACGTACATGAAATTGATTGTGAAGATGTAATTTATCAGACAAATGAAAATTGGACTACATTGATGAAATTGGGTTCATTCAATATGAAATTGATCACATTGATATTATTGGTCACATGGATGAAAATATTTTATATGGGTGTTGATGATTTTCATCCAAGCTTGCAAAAAAACTAGTTTGATTGATTCCATCCGTGTCATCAATTTCATTGACATTGCCTTTTCATTCACAAAGTCCATTTTCATACTCATACAATTTCATCAAAAGAGAAATTACAAAGGATAAAGCTCCTCATTGAAGGCATTATGTTCTAAGCTCCATTCATGAGGTAGTACTTGAGTACCCTTGAGGTGTAGGGAGTTTACAACCATAATGCCCTCAGTGGGGAGCCTTTGAGCTTCTCCATCAGCATCCCTTATTGCATTTACCAATAATTACCACATCAAAATGGAATGTTAAATACTTTCCTACCCGCTATCATCAAAAAGTGAATTGCATGAAGTAAAAGACAATCTAAATCTCATTGCCTGGGCCAATCACTATGGTTGACCAATCAATATCAATCATTTCGTTTTATTGGCACCCTTATAGGACTATTAAACAAGGGATTCTGCCAGTCTCAAAGAGAATTTCCCTATTTTATTGCATTGCTTCATCCAAAATGTACTGTATAGGACATTATATTGCTGCAGCTGCACATGCTATCAGCTTACACAAAACCACCCAAAAGGTCTAACCTATGCCAGGTAGATATAATATGGGGTATAAGATGCTTAATATACTAAACAATTATGAGGCAAATCTTATGACCGCCCAACTGCATGAAATTGCCTTCACAATGAGATTATCCACTTTTAGTTAATATCAATGTACAGCTTAATGCATAACTTGCAGTTAAATCACCACTACTAGATGCCACCAAACTGTGACCAAAGCTAAGACCATGCCCCATAAATTTTGAACTTGACTAGCTAATCTTGCATCATTACATTACATTAGCATAACAAGGAATGAGAAGAATGCCTTACCATAGGAAACTGCACCAAAATTGAACAAGAGCATATGTGAATTTATTGGAAACTGAAAGAGATTGTAAACTCCCCTCCACAATGACCACAGGTGGTATTTTCTTTCATTTAATCAGGCAGCTACCATATAGGATCTTGCTAGCTTGCTTCAGAAAGTGACCCCTTACATAGACCCAGGAGATTTGAAACCAGGAAAACTGGCACCCAAACTACTGAACCTCACATCAAAGATACAGCCCCCTTCTACAGGAACCAAGTGATTCAAGGTATTTAAGGACAACATCAAACTGAACTGTCCAGAAGTGAATACTCACAAGAGGTTTGAGTGCATACTGTTTAGGACAAGGAATTACAGATTCAGTGATACTGTTAGGTTACGTCACTGCACTAGATTACTCTACATGCTACATTTACCTGATATGGGGTGTCTGTGCCTTCATGCAAGAATGCTTCCCTTCCTTGATGGAACATTTAGAACATACATAACTGATAAGAAAGAGATCAACAATTATAGCACAATAGATCTCTGGCTGCTTCCAGAGTGCTCTCTGTGATTGAAACCAAACTTAGGAAAAATACCCTGCACAATCCAGGTAGCCAATCAGCCTTGAGATCATAACTGCCTCATCACCTCATGTAGTGAAGTCAGATCACAGGAATGATATGCCTCTATTCCAAGGTGAGAAAAGTTCCCAACACTAATGTTAATTTGGCACCTCAATGATTTCATTGACTACACAATTGTTGAGAAAATGTCACAAAATGATTAACTTCAAGCAGGTAGCACTCACGTTCTTGTCCTTCACTCCATAAGCAACACAATAATGTTCCTGCAAGAGGATCAATGAAAAGCCCAGGACAAAGTTTACTCAGACGTCATCTTGTCACCACTGTCATTACCAAACTCTGGGGTAGCCACATCTGCAATCTAGGAAAGGCAAATATACCTGCATGATATTCCACTCCTCAAACTCATCAAATATTTCAAGCTGCTCAATTCTGCACAACAATTCATCCACATAATATATAAGATCTAAGATGCAAATATTTTACTCATTACAGTTAAACTGAAGATATATGACCAGAAACAATTGAGGCAATTTTCCCTGGACTGAGTTCCAAGACACTTCCACTTAAGATCTACAAGTCCAGGGTCAATCATGTGAAACAAAATCTCTTCATAAGCATGAGAACTTCTACACAATTACAATTTAAGTCAACCTCAATAGAATGAGGGGTGAACTGTTAATAGTACCAGGTAAAACAGACACCTGAAATTTCCTAATCCGTTTCTTTACGATATAAAGAACAACTCATTGCTCACAACTGCATGACATAGAGATCATTTTCAACCTATACAAGGGGTCATCTAACTCAATATTAAAGGTCACTATCTAATGGACAAATTATGTGGAAAGAAGAAAAACACTGTTGGAAAGCTTACCTTCTTCGATCAAGGGGATCAACCTGTTGATTATAAATTGAGTCCATGTCTAGTGCAGCTGCACTCTGCATTATATCCTTGTTAGAAATCCAAACCCTACTCCATGAAGATAGAAGTGTACTGGAGCAATTAAAATAAGTCAGGAGACTAATATCACTCTTGTGTTGTCCCTATTGGAGGACCAATGATACAACACTGCAGGGAGGAGCAAACAATTGCAGGGACAACAGTGCACATATGATGCAAGTAGCATTGAAAATCTGACCTGCCAACCAAGCTCTGTGAATCTTTTCTCCTTTGACTCAAGGGTTGGTGTGTCATGGAGCCCCAACAAAGGGCAGCCCCGGCTCTGTTCCATTACATCAATATCAAATGAGATTCATGATATTCTCTTGCAACATTTGAGTACCAGAGCATAGCTGGCAGAAATGAGGGGTGAACCAATATGATCAGCAATATTTCATGAAATCTTTGGGGATCTCAAAGCACCAATCCTCCACCTATTCTGTGGTTACATAATGAAAAGGGAAAGACCATTCTGCATGAACAACTCCCTAATCTCAAACTCTAGATTCCAGAGTTCACAGAGTCTATGCACAAAATTGAACCCATTAGTGTCTAGTACATTTCACCACTGCTTTCATCTGCAACTTGAACTTTTACCAATATAACTCTTGCCACCATTGGCTGCACGCATAAAATCAAGTAGAAAATTGTTACATTAATTAAGACCAAAATGGCTCTGGTAGAATGGGATGATGGTTGTCATCAGTGTGTCTGGTAAAAACTCAGATCTTTAGGTGGTGTTTCAATGAGATCATAATCCAAGAAAGAGATCAAGAATGAAGAGAAACAAAAATAACAAGTGTGACTATGTCTTGTGGCTTTTTAAATAGTTTCTGTTCAAAAACTGCCCTTGCAGTGATAATGTCAACTCAAATAAATTTGTGAACAAGTAGGTCAAGAAAAACTGACAAAAGGATTCATACCTCAAGGTTCCTCAACATTTGCTGCCCAAATGCATCATTAGGATGAATCTGCCAAGCTCATCTAATGAAGTCAAACCTTTCTGGAGGTAACAGGTGCAATCACAGCACTGAGGAGCCCATATATCTTCCATTATAACACTATGTCCAGTAATATTATTAATTTTTTTAAAAATTCAAGCCGTCATGAATTGCATACACTACCAAAAGCTAAAGATTATGTAAATAAATCCCAACCTTTAAAAATAGATACTAACTCTACTGCAAACATTGATGTTGCAAAGGCTCTAACTAGAGAATGCTTTGGACACAATGGAAAGAAGCCATTGGAGGGTTCTAGTGGTAACTAACCTGCTCATAGATGACAAATGCCGCTGTTTCAAACTTGTCAGCTGCCCATTTAACCACAGCACGACTGACATGTGGCTCTAAGTAGATTAGCACACATTCAGCAATTATCAGTGTTGGTTGCCTGTGCACACCACAATATGTTGAGATGTGCTCTCTGACTAAAGACCTAGCCATTGTCCAGATAAGGTCACTGCCCCAGTGAATACTAAACCAGCAAATATAATAATGTAAACCTGTCACCCTGATTAGTACTACTTCTGCACCATGCTAGTGATATGTAACAAAAGGTCAACCACAAGAGGCATACTAACAGCCTGACGTGGAGATGTGAAGACACACTTACTTTGGATCCAACGTGGCCTGGAGAAAGACCCTGTCCAAGTCTTTAAGGTCCCGTAGATCAGCTGGTAGAAGTCTGTAGTGCTCACTTATAATTTCCCCTTCCACTACACCATAGCACCCACCCTACTAATCATTGAGATGCAAGCTGTTGCTGCCTGGTATCAGACACCAGAAAACTAAGCTGTCAAGAGTGCCACAAGAAAACCACAAGATAACATCAGTTTGTCAGCAGAGGATGAGCTTGTGCAACAAAGAGGAGAAGAAAGATGCACCTATTGATATCTTGGGTTCTAGACCAAGCTTGGTAAGTAGCAATTCTTTGGCTGCAATGAGCATTGCTTTCTTTCTTGTAACCTGCATATTCCCATTTATTTATGGTGAGTCATTACTCCAATCAAACATCAACAAGTTCATCAATTTTCATGTGGACAATCAGAGGTACAAAAACTACAAGAAGGTGGATATGTGGTACCTCTGAAAAATCCACCTCCACAAAAATGTGTGGGATTCTTCCCTCTTTCTGTGTGCAAAAAACCATCCTTTCAGGCCTAAGTCCTGATTATCTGATAGCTCTCCTACAGAGTGCATAAGATAAAGGTTATCTAAACAACTTGTGCAGAGAACCTATCTCAACTAGCTTGTAAATTTTGTGTAACAAACTTCCCAAACCATCTTCTGCAAAGAATTTCAGAGGCTGGGTTACTTGCTGCATGTTCTATACCCAAATCTCAAGCTATGAAGAGCCAAACTCGTTTGTGTGCCCTTGATGCTCTTGTCAATCTCTGCTGTACAACATTGCTGGCTGAAATATCAGCCTCAACATTTTGTGAGCCAACTGTTTCTTATGTACTCAAGTCGTGGGTGAACCATATTCTATTTGGATACCTAAACTACATCTGCAGTGCAATTCTCTTACCACCAGCTGGAAAAAGGAAGTGTCAAAACCAGCTCCAAGAGAGAGAATTTGTTTTTGAAGAGGTGGACCATTGAAAGCTGGTAAATCAGCATCAAGAAACTGGAATAATAGCTGGCGCATCACAGCCCATCGTGCATAATAACCTGGTCAGCACCAAACCCCACACACACTGAACAATCTCAGCAAAGCAGCTCATCAGAACACCTGCCCTCACTGTCAATCTCACTCTATGGGCCAAAGGATTAGCAATTGTCTTCCAAGTAAGGACATGTTCGTGACCAAAGTTGCTGAGTAGTTATCGTTACGCTCGCTCAGACATTCAAACTCAAAAAAGCTGTGCTTCCAACAAAAGGGGGGCACAAATCAGAGGAAAAGGGCTTAAGAAGCCATCACCAATAGTGAAAAAGATACGCAAATGCTTGGGCAGTTCGTACAGAACTGTACTAACCCTCTTAAGAATTGGCTTGCAAGAACACTTCACGGGTCGAAAACGTGGTTGGAGAAATTTTTAATAGAGCAAGGCGGATGAGAAGTCATACCGCGGTTAATGATAGGGGAGCGCTTGATAGGCCTCCGAACAAAGAACTGCACAAAATCATCAGATATGTAGCCTTTCTTCACACATGACCTACCATCATCACCACTCCCGTCATTTCGCAAACTGAGTTCGAAGAGAAAGACCTAGTTCCGGAGATGATGGAACAGAGAGAGCAAGCAGAGTGCATAAAATTCAAGTGCAAGAACTGAAAGTAAGGGAATGAGTAGCAGCATGTACAATTTACTGATTGTTGCATCATCGTTTGTCGCTTGAACCGCTTGCTCGCTCCCGCTTGTCTTCGCCATCGAAAAGTTCTCCGCCAAGCTTTGCTTCCCCTCCGGCTAAAGGAGCTTTGCTTCCCATCCGGCATCTTGGCCTGTCTCCAGACGAGATCCGCAACCAACGCAAGAGAATGGGATCAGGACATGGATCGGGGTCTCAATCCAATTCGGGGACCAGGATCAAGATCTCAAATAAGTTATGTGAAACTGTGACCGGACAAAAAGTCACTCTAATAGTGTGAACACAACGGGTTTTAGGGTTTCGTCTTTTTTGTTGATTGTTGTCAATAGCCGTCAACTTTTTGCGTGCTTGTGGCGAAAATTATTCCATTGCTGCTACAAGGAATGCATGAAAAGGAAACCTTGTTTGCTTGTGTGTTATGGAAGAATAAGGGTTACATCGAGCGATGGGTAATGGAGGGAGCAATTGCACTGAAGAAAGGTTTGCGTAATTGACGATGGAAGGTAAGGTAAGAGGTAGAATGAGGGAGAGAGGCGGCAAGTTCTTTCTGTGATGAAATTTTCTTGTTGATGTAGTTTTAGACTACTAGGTTAGTTGTTGATGAACTTCGCTACGCCAATGACTTAGTAGAATACTTGTGTGGATCAAAGTAAAGATAAATATGAGGGGTTGATGTTCATGGATGATGAAGAATGAAGGGGTCCGAGCTATAGAATTGAAGGGCATATAGAAATCAAAATGCATATAGGAAGGGGGAATTTTTGTTGTAATCCTTTGAATCCATATTGTAAATAGCTACCAGAGTGAGTGCTAGAAACCTCAAAAGGGGTGTCCTTAGGTTGGCCAGAATGAAATGAACAAGGTTAAGAGTGGGGGGGGGACTTGAAGAGAAGAATCTATAGTACATTCTTGCATGAGAATTTGTCTTCTTGAGTGGTTTTAGACGAACCTAATACCTTCTGCTCAAAATCACGTTTTTTAGAAACATTTGAATTCGAAGGTTTACAAGTTTTTAGGTTTTTAGATAAGAGATTTGATGGCACATTACATTATTGCATTTTGTGGGAAAATGGTTAGCAACTCATATGGATTGAGTGAACCTTGAAAGTTTTGACCTCAAAGGCCATACATTAAAAAAAATTGGATTTTTAGTAATATGAATTGGAGTTTAGTAGTCAGTAGTCCATGGCCACTAAGGAAATGTATGATGAAGATTCAAACAATTGTAAGAAGTTTGCCAATTTGTAGGTACATGAGTTGGTTTTGTTAGAATAAGTGGACATCAGCAGAATCCCTCCTTGACATTAGTAGCACAAAATCAAAAAATGTTATTGGTTGTAAGGTGCTAGAAATTTTGACTATGTTTAAATCTTTTATATGTAATTAAGTTTATTCTTGTAATCTTCCCCGTTCTTTTGGGTACACAACATCCTTGACACCAAGTTCATGAGCTCCACTAGGGAGTGTTTTTATTCCTAAATACATGGTGGTCCTCATGTGGTTCCTTTAAATATATGTAATCATTGTTCTCCAAAATTAAAGAATTGATCAAAACCCTACAAAATTTTATTTATAAACATAATTTGGAAAATGTACAAAGGTATTAGAATTTTTTTTATAAAGGAAATCAAATTAGCACAATCTAGATGTCAAAATCTCTCCATCTCAACAATCGACCGCTTATAATAGGTCGGCCATGGTGATGGGGTGTGTTTGGAAGGGGTGGAAGTCAGGAAGTAATTAGACCTTTTACTATTGCTTGATTTAAGATGGAAGACGTTTACATCCTTTATAACTAATTGAAATTGTTTTACAAAAAAAAAAGCAAAACAAAAAGAGGAAGGTCTTTTGACCTTTTGAAATTCTAAATGGCATTTGCACAATTGTGTAAGAATACATCAACTTATTTATATAAATATTCAAATATTTCAATTGTTAAAGGGAGGATTTGTTCAATGGGGTGTTAGTCGTAACAGTTCCTTTCTTTGGCTTAAATTGTATAAAATACAACACATATATGAATTGTGCAAGATTAGGGACGTAAATCTACATGTGTTAAATCAACTATGATAATGTTAACTAAGGTGCGAATTTCATTTTTAATGAACATAATGTCAATTTGTTGATGAGAAGAATTGAACATGGTTAAGGGGAGTGTATATAGTTGTTTTCCTCCCATGTGGAAATCAACATCTTGCGTAATGGCAGCAAAAATGTTGTGAATTGCATTATGGGTCCTCATGTGCTCATTGTCATGGGTGTAACGTAAAACATGGATATGCATAAGGTTGATGGGATGTGTGCACACACATTGGGGGAGGCCTAAAATTGAAAGATGTGATAATACTAATCATGTCCAAAGTGTTGTGGAAAAAAATGGGGACGATAATTGAAAGGTTGGGAAAATTGGTCGAACTATAGGCCAAATATTCACCTCAAGGCTAGAACATGATAAAATTTGGGCACAATGGGCCTCAAGTATTTTGTCATAAAACATGCTAGGAAGGGTATGATGTTACAAATGTTCCAAAATGGAATTTTGAAGTCAAACCATTTGTTGCTTAATGAGTTATTCAAAAGGAAAAATACCCATGCATGTTAGAGGCAATAAAAGATCACATGTCACCTTGAGGTGTTGTTGTTGACTTATGTTAAGGTTTTAAGAAGGAAGGCACATTGGTCAACCATAAACCTAGCAATTACAATTGAAACTACAAAAGTTGAACTCTCTAAATCATGTGAAATAAAAAAACTTCACAAAGTTTAACATCTTTTGATGGTGTAGTCCATTAGTAAAGACTTGATTTGTTAAGGTGAAGGTGAAAGGTTCAATTCTTAACAATTGCAACCTATGTGTATGTCTAGAGGCTAAGGTGACTAGGTAGATCAAATAGGTTAGGTTAAGCTAGGCTAGGGTAAACTAACCTAGGGTAAGCTAGGTCATCACCTACCTACCTACATTTTTAATTTATTTATTAACCCATTGACTTATAAATTTGACCAATCAAATGATGACACGGGGGCATTGAAATGACCTTACAACATGTCACATTTTACCACTAGTCAAATATTTTAATCAAAAGCACCAAATTAGGGTTGGTCAAAAGGACCACCTTAAGGTTGGTAAAAGAAAACCATCCTAGTTGTACTAGACTTGTTAAAATCGTTGTCCTAGAAAACCAAAGTGGTTTTTTGACCCCCTATCACTTTGGGGTATTTTTTGGTTGAGGGAAAAGTTGTTGGTCTCGTCGTGCTCTCTCCCCCCCCCCCCCCCCCCCCTTGAAGGTGCAAAACAAGACAACATTGGGGTAACAAAAGGAACAAATGCCAACTCTCACATCATAGGGTTTGTGCTAGTTTATCTAGTGGAAAACGAAATGCCATTCATACATCATGTCGTAAAACAACATGGATGTGATTGTACAATCAAAGACAACAAAAGCTTAAATGGAAGGACCCAAGGACATCCAATGTTGAAATCCAAACCTAGGTTAATGTAGGTGGGATGGGAGTAAGGGAAAGGTTTGAGGAAGTGATGGGCCAACCTTCGAAAGATAAAATGACACCCATAGGTGGGGCAAGAAACTCTAGGTAGAGGTTGTGGGCATGTTGGGGAAATGGGGGATAGATTGGGGGCTTTAATCATGAACAATTATAGGGGTTGATAAAGTGGTAAGAAGGGAAATTCTTACATATGCATTACCTAAGGGGATTATAAAAGTGTTGGGTTAGGGCCCCACATCCACATAAAAGCTTTGGGGCTAATAGGGGGAAATAGTGGGTGGTGTGTGGTTTGTTAGAATGGTAGCACTATTAGAATTTTTGGTTTTTCAAATTGAAAATTTTGGTTTTAAATATCTAAATTTGGGCAGGGGCCAAAAAGATTCCCTATCATTTTGGACAAGTTGATTTTAACATGTCCAGTGTGACTAGGGTGGTCGTTTTTATTAGCAAAGTAAAGACCATTTGATTAATCAAATTATTTAAATAATATTTTAAAAAGTTATTATCAAAAAATAGCTAGGTTGGTCAAAAAAATGTAAATAGGTAAGTGGTAGCTTACCCCACCCTACATTACTTACTTCACCTAGCTTAAAATAACCTTGTATAACATTTAATTAAGCTTAACTTACCTACTGTAGACCCCTAAACATGTACATAGGTTACAACTTTAGGAATTGAACCCTTGACCTCCCCAATGATAAACCAAGTCTTTTAACCAATGGACCACACCATCAAAAGGTGTTTAATTTTAGTCAATTTTTTTATGTCACATTCTTATTTTGACACACCACTACAAGATTGTACAATACATATATAGGTGGGTGGGTAGATAGATAAATAGGTTATAATAAGTAGGTAAGTAGGTATGTTGTAGTAGGTTAGTGAGTGGGTAGGTAGGTATGTAGTAATAACATTGGCCATTTTGACTAAAAGTGTCATGTGTCAATTTGAATAAATTTTCCATGTGACTAAGTGTCATTGGCCATTTTGACTAAAAGTGTCATGTGTCAATTTGAATAAATTTTCCATGTGACTAAGTGTCATTGGCCATTTTGACCAAGGTTGTCTATTTTTATCCAATTTGACTAAATGTTCAAATTAACAAATAGTGACATTTCAACCATGTTGATTGCTTAAAAGATACACATGTCATTCAAGCCTTTAGCCTCTAGTCAAAATGTACATGTTCATTAGTCAAGAAATACCAATTAGTCAACTTGGACCATTTGAAAAACCAAAAATTCTAATAATGTAGGGGGAACTAATGATGATGTGTGGTTTGCACAAGAAAGGGCGTGGAGGATGGGTCGATGGTGGTGTGTGAAAGTGCAAATGGGCAATGTGAACTATGAGATTTGATGATAGATGATGAACTAGGGGACATGGGACATTTTATGCACATGAAGAAAAAGGTTTACTAGGAGCATAATTACAAATAAACCCCACTTTTCAAAATATTGCCTACTTCTACACAACAATTTTGAGTCTACAAAACCAACCACACAAAACTAAGCGGATAAAAAAAAAGATAAAAAATTGTTGGGGAAAAAAAAATTAGAATGTCACCCACCCACATACTTTAAATCTCAAAAGATAAAGTTGAAAGACAACATAAATGCTCTTTAAAATAATAAAAAGATGGAATCTTTTACCAAAATTGTTTTCTTAAAAAGAAGTGATTTATTGGATATACCCAAACAACAAACCAAGCTCCTTGGTCAAGGCATTATGCCAACACCAAACCTTAACTTTGCCATAATTTTAAACAACATCATCACTACTCTACTAGGTTCAACACAACCTATACATTTTGATTGATACCAAAATGGTACATTTTTCACCTTTTTCCCCTAATCTTACAAGACCATGAACAAATAGCACCCTAAAAAACCACTTTAATGGAGTAATTACCTTCACAGATAGGGTTTTTACAGTAAACCCATTCCATTACAATTGTTTTTTTTCAATTTTTAAACAAACTAACCTAACATTATTTTATCATTGTCTCAACCACAGCCCCTCATATAAGATGCAAAGGCAGTCAAAACAAAAGTTGGGTAGATTTTGTCAAAAAAATTCTTATACACTTAGGACAAAAAGTAGCCGAGTTGTTTACATGACTCATTATGAAAAATTGTGTTTACTGAAATCACACTATTCTACAACAAAAAAACAACTTGTATACAACTATTATGCAACTATCCCCTTGGAAATAAGGGGAATTAATAACTAAATTATCACATAAAAAATTAATTAATAGTATTATAATTGCAAGTGAGTTGAAAATGGGTCTTTTATACAATAATTTGTACACGTCGTACATACATCCATAGTCAACCATGTTTGATTTTTTGAAGAATTGAACTATAATTACATATGACAACTATTTTAGAATTGTTATACATGTGCCTTTAACATAACAACTATGTTGCAACTAATGTACAATATACATACATGTGATCATGACATATGTTTGCATTTTCATTGCCCGTTATGGAATACATTTGCAATTAATATTTTACCATGATTCCCATTGAAACAACTAGTAGGGCCATTAATGTGTCATTATTGAACTATTAGTGTTTAAATATGTTATGACTATTGTGCAACAATTTATAACTCAATAAAGATGTAAATTCATATATAATATTTTGTAAAAAATTATTGTTTCAATAATTTGACTATTAAATATTAACTGCATTTAATACACTTAATTGTTATGAACTTATTAATTATATTAAATTGAAATATTAAATAGAATAAATAAATGAAATTGATAAATTTATTTTTAACTTATATTATTAATTAATTATGTAATTAGATAGAATACTAAGGATGCATATGAATAATAATTACTCATCAAATAATAATTAAATAAATATTTATTTGAGTTGGGGATACTTAATAATGATTTAAACTGCTTAATTTAAAAAAATATTGTCTATCAATAATTACCAAATCATTAATTATCTAACTTCCCAGAAACTAATTATTTTGATACATATAATTAATTTAAATGTGAAATTAAAAGAAATGTGTATATTATATTAAAAATTCAATTTCGGTGTACATAAAAATATGTCTATTTATACTTTGATGTTTTCCATGCAAATTCATATTTAATTTTTAATGTTTACTAATGAATTATTTGTCAATAATTAATTCATTAATATGTAATTTACTTATTTATTCTTAATTATTTATTTAAATTAAATAATTGACTATTGATATGATTTATACATTATTTTGATTTTAATAATTATTTTGTTAGCCAATTCAAACAACTAATAACAATTTTAAAAGTTTCAAATAATAAATGATTGATTATGTGAATTTACATAATTAATCATCTCAATTATCTAAATTAAATTAATTAACTTAAATCATTATTTCAAATAGTTAAATATTAAATAATTAATTCACATATATAAGTAATATACAATATATTATTTTATTTTATGATTTACATAATGAAAAACAAACACAAATTATGTGAGAAAATCTTTTTGTAATTGTAACTCAATTTACAACTGAAAAACAAATAAAGTCCATTTAACCCATATGTTTTGTTTTTGAATCACATGTCACAAATTATATAAACAATGTGTCTTCTATTATGTTCTCACATCAAAATACACGTGTCATTTTGGGATGAATTAAAAAAAGCTTAACTATAAAGGCAAAACATAAAATAAAATAAAAATATTTACATGACTATTCTTTAATTCATTTAGTCTTATACTTTCCTACCTACTTACTCACTTACATAAATAAGTAGGTCCTATTTTTCTACTTACTTATGTAGGTAGGTAAGTAAGTAGGTATATTTTAGTGTAAGTATGCAGGCCTTAAGACCTACCAACCTACCTATCTATGGCTATGTACTAACCTACCTAACTATTAAAAAATATAAATATACAAAATTCAATTAATATGCCATGTGGCAAAAAAAAAATTGTGCCACGTGTTATAATTTCAAACCATCATTAACAATCGTAATAGACAATGGAGATCAATACTTTTTTTTAAATCCAAAAATCCTCATAGTGCCATGTGTCAAACTTTAATGGATGGATGAAAATTAGTAACATCAATATGACATTATGGTTGTAGTTGTAATGGAGTTGCATAATAATTGAAAATGAGTTATTTCAACAAAGTTGTAACTAAGTTGTAATGAGTTGCATTGAATTACACCATATATATGATGAGTTGCAACTTTTGCAACTCATGCGACTTGTCCAATAACACTCAAAATTTAGAAATACAATGAGTTGCAAGTGGTCATTGCAACTCAAAAATTGAGTTGCGAGGCCAATTGCAAAACACCTTTTTTTCAAGTGACTTTGGATGTTGAAGCTATTACCACATCCATCGCATCCCATCCCCCCAATACACACACCCCACCCTCTTCTTCCTTTTGTAACTTTTCTAAATTCCAATACAAGTCCTTTTGGGTCTATCCATTGAAGAACTAAACGAAATGAAACTTTGGAAAGGAAGCAAAAAATAACATAATAGTAACATGTGAGAAAAATGACAATTCAAATTGAACCTTGCACACACATACCAAATTGGAACTAGAACATGAAAAGTAGAAATCGGAGAAAAATAGACCAAACTATCATGTGATTGATTTGATAACAAATTCATTTCCCAAGTTACAACAATACTAGTTGTTGATGGACTCTTCTTCACCATACTTGTGAAAATCCAATCTTATTTATTGGTTCTAAATAGGTATGGTGTACCTTGCAAAAAGGGGTATTAATTGAAGCAAAACAATGTTGGTAACCATGTTTAAGAATAGAATATGCATATAATTAATGAGACATTGAACATTCACCCAAGATGGTCCATCTTTTTTTCTTTTTGGGGTGAGGGTGTGTGAGGGTGGAATTTTCTTATCATGTTCCTAGTGATGTTTTTAGGTTGTCAAGATGGAATTTCAAATAGGTCATGAAAGGAATGGGCTTATGGTTTAACATATAATTTTTTTTTGTCATGGGACCCCATGGTCCAAGGAATATTGCATTGGGCCTTGTGGCAAACTTCATAAGATTCCTTTTGAAAGGGCCATGGACATTTTGCAAATTTTGCTAATGTCATGTCCTATGCCTTGCATGGTTTTGTCTTGGGCTCTTAGTAATAGGACCCCTTGACTAGTTCATCACGAGACATGTGATGACAAGGTTTTAAATACTTGTGATTGCATGTACAATTGCCCACACTTCAACCTTGGGGATTTGTTGTAAGAACATTATCCTCTACCACCCATAACATAAAATAATAGCCTTTTTGAACTCTAACATCTCCTTTAAATATTATCATTTTATTGGCAAATTTGGTTTGAACCACTAGAATTTTTCGTTTATAATGTCACATCCCACTTTCGACACATGCCTTCTCCCATTCTTGCTTACCTTTTCTTGAACTTTTAATCAAGTTGATTATCTTTTACAAATTGGCTTGGGCATTTTTCACATTTACATGTTTCATACTTGCAGCAACCTTGTCGTCATTTGTATCATATTGGCATGCCTTAGACATGATACATGACCAAAATAAAAACCCCTCATAAACTCATCAAGGTTTCAAAAGATGAAAATCAAATATAAAATGTAATGTTGCCATAAATCTCAAGTTGCTACAAGTTCATCTTTCACAAAAGCAACCACTTTATGCATTAGATCAAACTTTTCAAGTAAAGCTTACAACTACATAGGCACATGGAAAGCCATGTTGCATCATGCACCTTAAACAAGCCAATGGTAACATGCATTTAGGGGTTTGAGATTCATTTAAATACTTTATTACTAAGGCAAATATGTCCACTCCATCTTTGGACATCCAAAGATCAAAACTTATAACCATAGTTGTTGCAAATGCAAGATTAAGCAACACATGCAAGCTTTGTTTTACCATTATACGATTCATTTTTTTCCACCAATGTAGAGTGAGAAAGGAACACAACACAAGGGCATTGGCCTATAATATTAACCTTTGTAGCCAAATATTTTTGCAAGTGGAAAGTGGTATGTAACCTTTGCATATATATAATATTAGATCCTCAAGGAAATTTTGTTATATTACATCACCTTTTTATAAGTACTTGTGGCCCCCAAAAATGCCATGATTGCACGTCCACTTGGGCTAAAATTTTCCTTCCTTGATTAATGACTATGATTTGCTTCAATAGTAGAATTAGTAATGATTAACTTCCTATGAATAACCAACCTAAGGAGTGTAGAATCAACAAGGGTCTTCATAGGAGTGATTTCATTTTTTTGCTATATTTTATAAAACCTTTCCTTGGAATAGAACTTTGGGACAAACCTTATCCAATCTATAAATAATACACCAGAACATCAATGAGTTTTCAAAATCCATAAGTATTCTTTTATTATTGTAAAAAAAACCCTAACAAATAGAATTTCAAATATGTAGTTTTCAAAATATAGCTTGAGCTTAAATAGTTATAAGTTGTGTAACTTCAAGATTAGTAACATTAAAAGCTTGTAGATGCACATTCTCAACATTTGACATGCTACCTTGCACAAGATTATAAGTTCTTAAAGTCCTTGTAAGGTCTAGCCTAGGTAGGTAGGTACTTAGGTGTAGGTCTAAAAATTTTATAACAAAATCCTATTTTATTTAAAGTTTAGCCTTTTGGGTGGAACCTATGTGATTAGCTCCTCTTATATGGCGATTGAAAAAATTGAATGTGTTTACTACACCAAATCAACCTACTTATATAATTTGCAAACTTGAAAGGGAAAACAAACAATATGGGATAAAATTTTAATTATAGCCTGATTGCAATTATTCCCTACCACATGTTATCATATAGCCCACCTACTAGGTAGCATAAGTTTTTACTAGGTACCTATTTAAATATGTATTTATCTTAAATACACATTTAAATAGCCTCTAGATCATTATTTATTTTATATGCATGTTTAAATAACCTAGGTATAATTATTTACAAATTAAACCTATTAGGTAACTAGTGGTATGTAGGTATATATGTACGTAGGTACTTAGTAAATAGGTAGGTAGGTGAATAGGATGTAGGTACTTAATAAGTAGTGAAGTAGGTATATACATATAGGTATGTATGTACTATTAAATAGTCTATACATATAGCTACTGGGTAGCATATGTACCTAATGCAACTATAATATGACTATTTTGGTTGCATATGGAATTAAACATATATACGTTGTTGTAAAAAATACAAATACATCATGAAAAATCAACCTATTGAAAAATGAAATAGGTCATAATTGCAACTTACTTGAAAGGAATACCAAAATCCATCCAAATTTGAAAAATAGTTGCATAGGCAACCATTCATAGTCATAAACAACATTTAGTCACACAAGGAATAGTTGCAAATGACAGGATTTCCACTAGTGAAACATTAGTTGAAATTAAATAATACAAGGTTAAGGTAGAATAGGGTGTTATTCATATTCAATAAAAAGATTCAAAGATAAAAAACTTGCATATGTTTCTTGATTGGCAATGTCAAAAAACTATAAAATCCTTATTGGTTGTAGAAAAACATCTTATAGATTAACAAAAATAATTGACCAACTTGTAATTGGAATGAGATTAGTACTATGACCAATTGCAAGCCACACCATTGATGATTGCAATTAATATGATAAAGGAATATATGATCAACTATTCTTGAACCAAAATGTTTTCCAATGTTTAAATTCATGCATCAGTGTAAAAACCTTCAAAGTGAAAATTTGTGGTGGGATAAGTATAAGCTATTGTTTAAAACATGAATATCAAAGCTTTTGATTCATGAAATGCAAATGAATGTAATATATATTCACAAATTTGGATCATATGGTATAGCCTAGCTAGTTCATGTATATATATATTAGGTATATATGTTTAATTAATCATAAAATTTTCACCTAAAATTTCAACTTAGGTGAAATCACCATTCCATGTTGTTGTAGAACCCAATGATATTCAAGGGAAAACAAAGATTCCTCTCACAACAAGTTAGATCTTCAAATCATTTGTTTTGTCAAATTCATAGACTTTACCTTTACACACCCAAATTGGATCAAGACCCATATTTCAATTTATTTCAATTCAACTTCATCGATTTGAAATTTTAATTCAAACCACCAATTTTGTATGAAGTTTTTGAAAATGAAACCCAAATTACAAGGGAGGGTGGGTAAATGTTAAAAGGTGGAATTAATTTGAATAATATCAATAATATCAATAGTTGCATATCATAGTTCTAATTAGGTTTATTGTATAGTTGTTTAAACACGTATGAATTAGGATATGGGTTATAATTTACTATTTGTAGTTCACTAGTTATAATGATTGATTATCATTTTTTAATAATTTAAAAATTAAGTTTGTATATTTTCATACTTGGAAGCTTTTTGATATCTTCAATTTTGCAATTAGGTTTCATTCTAATTTTTTTTGGAAGAAATATAGATCCATTTAAATTTTGAATTTGCAATTACGCATCCATGTGTTGTAATTTTGTTTGAATTTTCTTGAATATGCTTGATTTTTTATTTTTAAAATAATGCATACGAAAGATTTAGTTTATAAAATAAACTTTAGAATTCTAAATTTTTGTTATAATTAAGGTTTGTAGAAATTAAGAAAGAAAAATATATACCTTATAACTAAATGACTAGGTTGTAACTACAATTTTATCCCATATGTAAATTGTCTTTCATTTCAATTTTGTAAAGTATATAAGGAGGTGCATTAAAACATTGAAAAAATGTGCCATTTGGGATGGCCAAACCTAGGTGCCATGTAAGCTACCTAACTTTAAATCATATGTCCATTAATGATTCATACATGTTTGGCAAATATTGTTATGAAAATAGTTACACAATACTTGTAGGGGCAACCAGTGTATATCGTGTGACAATGGATGAACCCATATAGTAAAGTATGAAATACATTATGTTGCTTACAACTAAAAAATAATCATAACTTTATGGTTTTCTAGTCATGTCAAACACGCCTTAAAATGTTTTCTAAATCCTACACACATGAAACATTTTGAAATGGTGAAATATGTCTTCAAAATAACAAGTGGCTTGTGAAACATGACTAGAATCGCAAATCACCTTTATGCACTAAATGGGGGTGCAACAATATATGAACTATCTTGATAAATGGAAGTAGAAAAAAGGGGGGGAAATGGACTAGCTTTACAATTAATGTCAAAAGAATGAATATGGATATATGGACAAATGATGTAGAGTAAATGGACATTTTGTATTGATTATATTTATTCAAAAAATGTATAGACAATGGACACATATGGACTTTGAGGGGTAATTTTGATCTTCATCAACAAACAAAGATGATGAGCTCATGGACGGTGGACACAAATGTTGATGAAAAGAATCAAGTTGTTTACACTAGCTTCGGTTGTAAGGGAAAAACTATATGGAATGACATAATTTTCATGATCTCCTCCCACATTTTGATGAATGTTTAGTAAATGTTGTTGTGAAGTGTGAGTTCACTTTGTTGTAATTTCATGGAACATTTTCTTTTGTAAACTATTGCTAGTTTGAACTTGTCAAGAAGGACAAAACCTTTACATTTAATGAAGTGCTTGTTTGTAATGTTTTTGGAGACGATCGAACAAAATTATTGTTTTTTCAACAATACACGAAGAAAATACTTTTATTGATGTAAACATTTGTTTGTTTAAAGCTCTTGAATTTGTAGTGTTGTTGAAACATAAGACAAAACCATCACAAGATAACAAAAAATGATAAAGTTCAACATTTTTTAATTAAAGGAAAAGATACAATTTTCTTTTTTAAACATTTGTGAACTTCAAACCTCAAGTCACTCTAGCAATAATAATGATAGAGAAAACTTGAACATCCAATTTCAAACTATTCAATCTTTTTGCAATCCTTTCTTGCATTTTCTTGATCACCTTTTTCTCTTGATTTGCAACATTTACCCCTAAGGAGATACAATGATGTTAGTGGGCAAATGAGTGAGCAAGTGAGCCTACTTAGGTGAGCAAAATAAAATCTTATTACAATAATTACAATATTTTTTTAAATGTTGAAATGGGTTGTCCTGGCTACACCATCGTGCAAAAGTATGAGACAACAAATTGAATACTCCCCATAGGGGTGGATGGCTTTGACAATAAAAAAACATCAAACTGAAAAATTCATTTCGACAATTTTGTCAACAAAGGAAGGGGTGTCAAATCCTCATTCAAAGAGGAATCAGATAGTTCCATGAATATAAAAAATGCAAGTGCATTAGAACACTAAGTGAGAGTGTCATCAAATTGAAGTCCTTGTTTCACAATCTTGACCATAGAACTCGCAGTTCTTATTATAAAGATGGTTTCTTGAGAGTTATGAGCCAAACTATTGCCAACAATGTGATAACGGCCACAACCAACCAACTATTTCCCTTGCGAGGAGGTCATTGCAATTTGGTACAGAAAACTTAATACCAAGTTATTGAAATCATAGAAGATGTCCTTAAATATATGTAAAGAACCTAGTTAGAAAGCAAACATAGCGCACAAACAATGTTTAAAGACAACGACCATCCTTCAATTGTCGACCATGATGATGAGGTTTGAACATCCAAAAGCATGAAATGTTGCCATATTATAAGGGGCACATGAGTAGTAATGAAGGAACTGAAAGGGTTATGAATCAACAAAAACATAATCACACACAAGGGATGTTTTTTAAGGCTTTGGAGGAAGAGGAAGAGGAACCTTGGAAATATAATCCAAGTAGGGAGGGGGATAAATATGAAGTAGAAAAAACATGACAATAATGAAAACCACAAATAAGAAAATGAGGGAGTGCATTCACAAGTGTCAAACTAAAATTGTAAAATTCATGAAAGATGTTTGTAGCCAAAGATAATGTTTGTTAATGGAATTTGGTGCAAAAAATAAAATTTGGAATGGGGTGGTCACTTTGAAACATGTATCAGTGAAGACCCAACCTAAAATTTCTACAAGTTGCATTTCATTATGTCAATTACATAAATGTAGTGAATGCTTGGAAATACATTTAAAAATGAGGGAAAATGTATAAAACTGTTAGAAAACCAAATCATGTTCATTCAACAAATACCAGCACCCGTAATAAAAGGGATGCACTTTTGAAATGATAAATGAACTAGAAAAAGGAATGAACAAACACCAAAACACTTTGATAGATCATGGTGGCAGGACATTAAAAAAAGAAGATTATCATATTAGAACTAGTAGACATGTTAATATGAACATGGTTGGTAGTATGTACAATGTTAAGAAAATCCTTTCAAATGATATAAAAGGAAGAGGTGGAAGAAGGCATAACATGATAGGGTAATAAGTTCATGCAATAAGTGGAAGAAAGTTGTTGCATCCAAGGTCATAAATAGAACATTGGAACATGGCAATAAATGTCAGATCAATGATAAGATATGTAGTCCATACTCTCAATTAGACAAATTGTGTGAAATACTTTTGTGATGAGATTTTAATAAAAAAAGCAAAAGCCACATGCAATAATTATTATGCATAGTTGAAACAGGTTACCAAAAAACTGTAATTAGTGTTTGTAATATTTTTTGAAGAAGCAATATTCCCAAAAATATTCATATCTCAACAAAAATCAATAGAATAATAGACACCTTGTTGCACCATATTCAATTTTTTTGATGTTTTTGTATGGCTTCCAAAAATTCATCATTATTTATGTGAATGTTAGAATTAATTCAAATTTATATAAATTTCATGAAAAAGGAAACACACATTGTAATTCATTTTGTCATATCCATGTTGGTGGAGAGCAAAAAATAGTAAATTAATTATAATAAAAAGATAGTAATTTAAAAAGGTGGGAGATATTTATTATGAAATGGAAGTTATTATGAAGAAAGAAATGAATCACGTGGGCTTGAAAATGCATAATTGTTTTTAAAAAAAATCATGGAATGGTCCATGGACAACTATATGAAGGACACCAAATGTGTTGAATCCAATTATTTGTCACTTGAATTACATGTGTCATAAAGTTGATCACATGCCCACATATTTGGGTACTGCTAAAAAAATATAGGACTATATTCATTTGTGATTTACATGGTTTATGGGATATTGATTGCAATGAAGACAAAGTTAAATCAAATGCCCTCCCAAAATGATTCATTTGGATTGGAAATACAATCAAACTTGTGAAAACCTATGCATATGCTATTTGAAAACATGAGTAATATCTTGAAAAAATAAATAAAAATAAAGACATATGCTTGGTTATTGTAGGGATCATAGTCATCAGTATATAGATAATCCAACCTTCAAATAAATCAAGAATTTAAAAACAACTTGCTAACATATCATTTTGAATAATTATGGGCCTTTTGAATGCATGGTGATAATTGAAGAAATCCCTTGAAATTCGGTGTGCATGATTGGTGGCAAATTTTATTTATAACAAAGAGATCAAATTAGTGAATAAATATGATTACTATAGGCAAAGTCTTTTGACTGAACCATAAGTTAATAATAAACTCTAAACATGATGGCCTCATCTTGTCTAAAATATTGAAAAATGGATAGAATCAATATTGGGAAGCCAATTACCAACCATTGGCCCAATGCTTTCATATGTGTTAATATCTTGATGTGAGTTTGGTGGAAATCATATATTCACCCTTCAAGTGTACAAGATTCAAAATAAAGTGTTTCTTCAACATCACTTTTTGTTATGCATAATACCAAACTAAGTACAATAATCCAATGTCAGTAGCATTCATTATCATGAAGGACAATTATAGTTATAATTAGTTTTTAGATATATGATATAAAGAGATGGCGACGAGCAAGGTCAATGAGATCCATTGTGCTAAAGAGAGAGATATTGAAAAATGAAATATGCCATAGAATTTTTGAAATTCATTAATATAACACCAAAAATTCTCTTCAAAAGTGACTTTCTACATGGTGACTTACCAAATAACAATATTTGGAATATAAATAAATTTGAAAATAATAGTTACAATAAAAAGACGAAAATTAAATATTAAAAAAATGTGATTAAGAAAATAAATATTTAATTATGAATATTTTTTCTAATTATGATTTATGATCATTAAAGGCGAACCCATCCTTGGGTGGTACCACTAGGAACCACCTCAAGGAGTGGTCAAGGAACCAAAAATAGATAAATCATTTTCTTAGGCCCTTTTCATCAATCTTTTTCACAACTATGTATATATTCATGTTAATTGGAAAAGTTTATAAATTTATATTCCTAATTTACATTGCCCCTTAAAAAATCAATAAATTCGATTTTAGAAACTCATAACTAAATCATATTTAATCAATTAATTGCCAAATAAAAACCTACAAATAAAATGACTTCCAAAATTACTTTTTTTTTTTTAAACTCATAAATCATGTTCCAAAGTTGTGTTATTGACCAAAAAGTTCAAGCCCTACAATAAAAGGTGTCCATGTACCCCAAGTGATTTCATTAGTTTTTTATTTAAAGTGTTATAGGAGCGCCACTTGAAGTCCTACAAATCACATTGGAACTCTAATAGCAAAAAAAAACATAAAATGAACTTTCTGGATGTTTAAGAACCGGCCTTTGTAGTGTTCAATAGTTTTTTTTTGGAGTTTTTGACCCCCTTTACTTTGGGGGGCCATAACTTTCTCATTTCTAAT
>Ga0116230_10000771_pt1 | contig 28858 bp, 21 predicted proteins | sample S1TSphfallax_3_FD_88678 | JGI IMG/M metagenome (GOLD analysis project Ga0116230, IMG submission 88678) | Host-associated microbial communities from peat moss isolated from Minnesota, USA - S1T2_Fd - Sphagnum fallax MG | ecosystem: Host-associated > Plants > Peat moss > Unclassified | place... | reverse complement strand
TCATGCCCGCTGCCGCCGCCCGAGAGCAGCGCCACCTTGCCGGGCTTGAGCACCGCACGGCGCACAAACTTCCGCTCAGCCCCCAGCACCACGAGATCCGCATGGGCGGCGGCGAAGCCGTCCAGGCTCTCCGCCAGCACCGTCTCAGGCGCGTTGATGAGCTTCTTCATGGCGTGCCCTCCAGGGTGCTGCAGATTGCGGCGATGATCAGGGCGGCGGACCGGGCGCCCGCATCCATGGCGCCGACGCTCCGCTCCCCCAGGAAGGAGGCACGGCCGCGCACCGCCTGCATCCCGGCCGTGGCCTCGGCGGAGGCATTGGCAACGGCCGCGATGTCGCTTTCCGAGCCGTGCAGTGCCTTCGCGACCGGCCCGAGCACATCCAGCATGGTCTTGTGCCCGAACTCCGCCTTGCCACGCGCACGCACCGCGGAGACGGCGGCATCCATGGCCGCGGCGGCGTCGGCGCGACTGGGGTTCTCGGGCAGGCTCTTGCCCGCAGCCATGAAGGCCGTGCCGAAGATCGCGCCGGAGGCGCCCCCCACGGTCATGACCAGCGTGCGCCCGACCTCCTGCATCGCGTCCGGCAGGGGCTTGGCGACAATGGCATCCGCCTTGCCCATGACGGCCGCGAAGCCGCGATTCATGTTCAAGCCATGATCGCCGTCCCCCTGAGCCGCGTCGATGGCGGTCAGTTCGTCCGCGTGGCGGGAGATTGTTTCGACGATAGCCTGCAAGAGCCGGCGTCGCATCGCTTCATCGATCGGCATTCTGGAACCGACTTCTTGTTTCGCGGGGAGCATGACCGATCGGGCGCATCAGAGCAAGCAAGTGCGTCAACTTATGCCGCTTCAGGCCGTGGCACCGCCCGCCCGCCGCCATTGTTCGCGCAGGAAGTCGTGGCCGGACTGCACAACCTCGTCCTCCGACGGGAAGAAGTCGCGCCAGACCCGCGTTGCCGCTGCAATCTCCGGCAGCGCGCGCCCGAAGGCCTCGATCACGTACCAGCCGTCGTAGCCGCCGGCGCGCAACGCGGCGAGCGTCGCTCTCCACGGAATATGGCCTTTTCCTGGCGTACCCCGGTCATTTTCCGAGAGATGCACGTGGGTGATGCGCGCAATCTGCGGCGCGATGACGCCAACCGGGTCCTTCTCCTCGATATTCGCGTGGAAAGTATCATAAAGAACGCCGTAGTTCGGCTGACCGACCGCTTCCACCAACCGGGTCGATGCCGCCATGGTGTTGAGCAGATAACACTCGAAGCGGTTGAGCGGCTCGACCGCCAGTTGGATGCCCGCTGCCGCTGCGTGACGCGCCGCGGCGCGATGCACCTCCGCGACACGCGCCAGTTCCTCTGGCGTCGGCGGCGCGCCCGAGAAGACCCCCAGAGGCTGGTAGAACGGGCCACACAACACTTCTCCGCCCGCCGCCTGCAGACAGTCGATCGCCCAGCTCAGATGGGCGAGACCGGCCGCGCGTGCCGCCCCGTCGGCGCTCGCGCAGTTGCGCGCCTCGTCGGGGATGATGACAAGCCCGGTGCAGCGGAGGCCCGCTTCGCGCACGGCCTCGCCCACACGCCGGTAATGGTCGGGCGCGCCGTCGAACAGCGGCAACTCCACACCGTCATAGCCGGCTGCCTTCAGTCGCGCGAAGAGCGGAAACACTGCCTCGGTGACGAAGGGTGTCCAGAGCAGCAGGTTGAAGCCGAGTAGCACGGCTCTGATCCCTTCACGGATGAGCGTCGGTGATCGAGACCCACTGCCGGTCTCGGGCGGAGCGCAGAACGGCTTCGGTCACGCGGTCGGTGGCGAGCGCATCCCGGAAAGTGGGCACGCCGCCGCCCTGTCCGTCCAACCCTTCGAGGAAATCGGCGATCTGATGGATGAACGTATGCTCGTAGCCGATCTGCAGCCCCGGCACCCACCAGCGCTTCATATAAGGATGGTCGCCGTCGGTCACATGGATCGACCGCCAGCCGCGCATGACTCCGGGGTCACGATGGTCGAAGATCTCCAGCCGATGGAGGTCATGCAGATCCCAGGCGATCGAGCCGTGTTCGCCGTTGATCTCCAGCGTATAGAGTGCCTTGTGGCCGCGCGCGTAGCGCGTTGCCTCGAAGGTCGCGAGCGAGCCATTCCCGAATCGCGCCAGAAAGGCCGAGGCATCGTCGATCACCACAGGCTGGACCTTGCCGGAGACGAGGTGATGACGCTCCCGGATGAAGGTTTCGGTCATCGCCGAAACCTCGCTGATACCGCCGTTCAGCCACATCGCGGTGTCGATGCAATGGGCGAGCAGATCACCGGTGACCCCGCTGCCCGCCACCTCGGCATCCAGCCGCCAAAGTCCGGCGCCACCTTGCGGCAGGTCGCTCGAGATCGTCCAATCCTGGAGGAATTTGGCACGGTAATGAAAGATGCGCCCCAACCGGCCCTCGTCCACCATCTGCTTGGCAAAAGTCACGGCGGGCACGCGGCGGTAATTATACCAGACCATGTTTGCAACGCCGGCTTCCTCGACCGCGCGCACCATCGCCTCGCTATCGGCGAGACTTGCCCCAAGGGGCTTCTCGCACGCCACCATCTTGCCGGCCTTGGCCGCCGCGATGGCGATCTCGGCGTGCGAGTTGTTGGGGCTCGCGATGTCGATGATGTCGATATCCGGCCGCGCAACCATGTCGCGCCAATCGGTCTCGACCGTTTCATAGCCCCAGTTGCTCGCGAATGCCTCCGCCATCGCGCCGGTGCGGGCGCAGACCGCCTTGAGCACCAGATCGTAGCGCGTCTCGAAGAACTGCGGCACCTGCCGGAAGGCGTTGGAGTGGGTGCGGCCCATGAAGCCGCAGCCGACCAGACCGATGTTGAGCTTCCGCCTCGCCATGACGCTCTCCGCTCGCCGGTTGTCAGCCGCGCCATCCATGGGCGTCGCGGACCTTGATCATCGCGCCCAGGATGTCCGACCAAGTCTCCGGCATCATCATGACGTCATTGGGAAACATGCAGCCGTCCCAACAGATGTGACGAAAGGCCCGCGTCGGCGCGCCATCCTCGCCACGGAGCCAGGGGCCGGAGTCCCGCACAACATCCAGTTTCCCGTTGGGGTCGTTCGGCAGGCAGTGGCGGCCGGTCTTCTCGTGCGAGCCCGAGCCCTTCACCGTTGCATCGTTCTGGGCCACGTGGAAATCGATGGTCCAGGGCCGCAGCGCATCGGTCATGCGCCTCAGCGCGTCCTGAAAAACGGCCTGCTGATCCCAGCTGAAGGCCGCCGGGAGGATCCGGTCCTCCTCCGCGTTGACGCCGAGCGTATAAAGAAGGGTATGCGCCATATCGGCCTGGAAGCCGAGACGGTCCGGCCGTCCCACCCCTTCGAGAACATCGAGCATCTTCCGCCAGCTCTGCATGCCGCCCCAGCAAATCTCACCTTCCGCCGCCAGCCGCTCGCCATGCGCTTCTGCCACGTCGCAGGCACGGCGGAAGGTCTCGATAATGAGGCGGGTGTTGCCCACCGGATCGGCGTCCCAATCGGTGACACTTGCCGCTGAATCGATGCGCACGACGCCGCTTGGCCGGATGCCAAGCCGGGAAAGCGTCTCGCCGATGCGGCAGGCCTTCTCCACCTGCTGCACGAAGCGGTCGCGCTCCTCCGCGCTTCCCATTGCGGAGCCGCCACCCACCGGCGGCCAGACCGGCGCCACCAGGGAGCCGATTACCAACCCTTTGGCGGCCACGGTCTCCGCGAGCCGCTTGAGGTCGTCCTCTGTCGAATCGATGCTCGTATGCGGTTCAGCCAGAAACAGGTCGACGCCATCGAAGCGCTGGCCCTCGACCTCTGTCGCCGCCGTCAGCTCCAGCAAAGTCTCGAAGCTGATCACGGGCTCGGAGCCGGTGCCCTTGCCAACGATCCCAGGCCACATTGCGTTGTGCAATTTGGGAAACTCATTCGCCATGCTCAGCTTCCTCTCAACCTGAGGCATTCAATTCGCCGCATCCGCCCATTGGATAATAACCATCCGGTCAAGGCCCGGCTGCAGACGGCCTCGCGCGGACAGTTCGTCTTCACCCCGCGCAAGAAGATCGCCGAGGACGCTGAGAGTGACCGAGAATCAACGCGAATTGGCGGGAGGATCTTAAAGAACCTATTTCTTATCGTTTGCTTGTAGCAAACAGTAGAAAGCATCCGGGGTGCCCGTCAAGCGCCTTGGTTGCTTTCACCCGCTTTGCTGCACCGCAGTATCAAATTCAGCCAACCCTGAGCGTCGAGCGCCGATAATGCCTGAACCGGGGCACTCGGAAGCCCGCGAACTCCTGATGATGGTGAATGCTGATGAGACGCGGTCCCCGGCGAAGTCACCAGCCGAGCGGCCGATCGCACGCCTGCTGCCTTGGTCAGCAGGAGGAAAGGGGTCGGCACTGATTTTAGTTACGTATTCGTACCGTGATGATACTGTGCCGGGAAGGCAGACATACCGAGACGAGTTTCGCGACCATGGTGACCGCAACAGGCTGACACTTCACAAGGATGGGCAAGATAGGACGCGCTTTATGATTAGATGACCTGCTCTGGCTCGGCTCGATGCGTTTGCCGTCAGGTCGAAAGCTTTTTGAAAGCCTTTCTTGACCTTATGCGGCCATGGACTTTGGGCGGTTGAGTTTAGTCACAACATCGCCTGCCTTGAACGCGGCTGATGGCATACCGTTTTAGCTGAATTGATAGTTAACCTATGCGGGGAGAACTCTAATGGGCGCGGTTGGTCTTCAGTTACTCGGCGTAAATCTGTCGGGCGCCGAAGACGGGAACCCGGTCACCGGCGTGATGAATTACGACTACGTGTACCCGACCACCGCCGAGATCGACTACTTCTCTTCCCTGGGTCTCAATACGATTCGCATCCCGGTCGCGTGGCAAAGGTTGCAACCCACCGAGAATGGGCCTCTCAGCACGGTGCAGCTGTCGCAACTCGAGACGCTCGTGGCCTATGCGGCAACGAAAGGTGTGACGGTCGACATCGATCTGCACAACTATGGCGCAGGCTATGGATTTGATGTTGGAACCGCCCAAACACCGGATTCGGCCTTCGCCAATTTCTGGAGCCAGATGGCGCAGACCTTCAAGAACGCGCCGAATGTCATGTTCGGCCTCATGAACGAGCCGAACGCGCAAACACCCGCGGCCTGGGCGGTCGCGGCACAGGATGCGGTGAATGCCATTCGCGCGACCGGCGCGACACAGGAAATTCTGGTTTCCGGTTCGGACTGGGATACCGCATCGTCATGGGTCAGTTCGGGCAATGCCGCGACCGTCGGCGAAATCACCGACCCCGACAACAATCTTGTCTTTGAAGTGCATCAATACTTCAATACCGGATCGACCGGCACCAGTACACAAGTCCTGTCGCCCGAAATAGGGCCTCAAAGTCTGACCGCCGTTACCCAGTGGGCCGAGGAGAACGGCAAGAAGCTGTTCCTCGGCGAATTCGGGGCGGGTGACGATCCGGCCAGTCTGACGGCTGAGAGCAACACATTGAACTACCTGAATGCCAACGCCAACGTCTGGGAGGGCGCCACCTACTGGGCCGGCGGACCGTGGCTGGGCAACTACATGTTCTCGGCCGATCCGCAGAACGGGGTTGAAGCGCCGCAGACCGCCGTGTTGGCGGCCGCTGCCGCCACGGGCCAGTCGATCGCGATCTCCTCGGCAACGTCCGCGATCACGACCGCGGCGACCGCCAGTGCCGCGCCATTCAGCGGTGTTATCATTACGGGCGGCAATGCGGCGCAAACCACAACCGCCACCGTCACCCTCAGTTCTCCATCCAACGGTACGCTCTTTGACCCTAACGCCACGACCGACGGCAGTTCGATTGTGAATGGCGTTTGGACGATGTCTGGATCATCCGCGGCGGTGGCCGCGGCCCTCGATGAATTGGTGTTCACGCCTGCGGCAAACCTGGTCGGAGCGGCGGGACCCGTCGCCACGACCGTGACCGCCGCCATCGCGGACGCCGGTGAGACCGCATCCACCACGTCCACGATCACCACAGGCGGAGCGATACCTATTTCCGTCACTCCGTCGACCGAACAAGTTGCGACCACCGACGTTGCAAGCGCCCAGCCGTTCACGGGTGTCGTGATCACCGACTCAAATGTGGCACAATTTGAGACTGTCACTGTCACGTTGAGCGCCACCGCCAACGGAACCCTGTCCGATCCCCACACCTCGACAGATGGCAGCACGATCACGAATGGAGTCTGGAGCGTCTATGGATCATCCTTGGCGGCGGCGGCCGCGCTGGATGGTCTTGTTTTCACGCCGACGGTCCCCGAAGACGCGCCTGGCACTTCCGTGACGACTATCTTGACTGCCACCATTGAGGATACTGCCGGCGAAGCGGCTATTGCGACGTCGACGATTGAGGCAACGACTGTAGCCCCGGCCATGTCGGTCTCTCCGGCGACCGACGTGCTCGGGACCACCGACGCGGCGAGCATCAAGCCGTTCACGGGCATCGTCATCACAAATGTCAATGCTGGACAGACCGAGACAGCGACTGTCACGTTGAGCGCCGTGGCCAACGCAACGCTCTCCGATCCCAACGCCGCAATCGACGGCGGCACCGTCACGAATGGCGTATGGAGCGTCTCCGGTTCATCGACGGCGGTTGCCACCGCACTTGATGACCTTGTCTTTGCGCCCGCGGCTCACGAGGTCGCACCCGGCACCGCCGTGACAACCACGGTGACTGCGACCATCAAGGACACCCTGGGCGACGCCGCTGTCGCTACGTCCGTCATTACCGCAACGGCCGTGGCCGCTCCGATCACCATCGCGCCGGCAACCGAGGCGGTCCCGACGACGGATGCAGCGGGCGCCAAGCCGTTCACGGGCGTCGTCATCACCGATCCGAACGCCGGGCAGACCGAGACCGCTACTGTCACGTTGAGCGCCGCGGCCAACGGAACCCTTTCCGATCCCAATGCCGCAACTGACGGCAGCACCGTGACGAATGCTGCCTGGACCGTCTCCGGATCGGCGACGCAGGTGGCCGCGGCGCTCGATGGACTCGTGTTCCAGCCCACGGCAAATCAGGTCGCGCCGGGGTCCTCGATCGCCACGAAGGTAACGGCTGTCATCAAGGACACGGCTGGCGAAACAGCTTCCGCCACATCCACGATCACGGCAACCGACGTGGCAACACCGATCACCATCACGCCGGCGACCGAGGCGGTCGCGACGACGGATACGGCCAGCACCAAGCCGTTCACCGGCGTCGCCATCACCGACGCGAACGCCGGGCAGACCGAGACCGCTACGGTCACGTTGAGCGCCGCGGTCAACGGCACGCTTTCCGATCCCAATGCCGCAACTGACGGCAGTACCGTCACGAATACTGTCTGGACCGTTTCCGGATCCGCGACGCAGGTAGCCACGGCGCTTGACGGCCTCGTGTTCCGGCCCACTGAAAACCAGGTCGCGGCGGGGTCCGCTGTCACGACAAAAGTAACGGCCGCTATCAAGGACACGGCTGGCCAAACAGCTTCCGCTGCGTCCACAATCACGGCAACTCAGGTCGCCGCACCGCTTCCATCCGTCGACACCCTGGCGCTCCAGGTTTCCGAAGATGCGTGGCAAGGCGACGCAGAGTTCACCGTTTCGGTCAATGGGAAAATGGTCGGCGGCGACTACACTGCGTCCACGCTGCATTCGTCCGGCGATGCCGGAACGTTCGTGCTTACGGGGGACTGGAACTCGGGCGTCAATAGCGTCCAAATAAGCTTCATCAACGATGCCCATGGCGGGACGCCGCAGGCAGACCGAAATCTCTATGTGAACTCCATTGCATATAACGGCGTCACATATGCCGGAACCGCATCGACCTTTTTATCGAATGGAACGGATAGCTTCGTCGTCGGGGGAAACACGCCGACGGCAACTAGCCCTGCGGACAGCCTGACGTTGGACCTCTCCGAAGACGCTTGGGAAGGAAACGCGGAGTTTGTCCTCTATATCGACGGCAAGGCAGTTACGAGCCCACAGCCGGTGACCGCATTGCACAACCAGAACGCGGAGCAAGCCGTAAGCTTCAGTGGAAACCTGGGAGCGGGCACGCACACGTTAGGCGTCGCTTTCGTCAATGACGCCTATGGCGGATCGCCCAGCGAGGATCGCAATCTCTACGTCAACGGTATCTCGCTCAACGGCGCCGAGGTGTTTAGCGGCATCAAAGCTTTGGACAAAAACGGTGTCGCAAACTTCACGCTAACCACAACTCACTAGGGCGCGATGACCGGAGACGGAACAAGACGAAGGTCTGAACCACTCGATCAAGCAAGATGATCAAACAAATTCCAATGTTGGAGGGTGGCCAACTCTACCACCTTCGTATAGCGCCCGCGGGTAGAACGGCGGTTCAGCCGTATGGCGATATGCTTAGAGAATTCCGTAGCGGTCGAAGACCTCGCGCAGCGTCTTGCCTTCCCGCAGTTCTTTGAGTGTATCCCGCTCGCCCAGCAGCTTCTCCGCGGCTCGTCTAAGAACTTCTTCCTCCGCGGCACGAGGCACGACGACCAGGCCATCTGCATCACCGACAACGAGGTCGCCTGGGGCGACAGCCACGCCGGCGCATTCGATTGGCACATCAATGGCCATCACCCGTGCCCGTCCCTTGCTGTCCAATGGCGCGATGCCGCCATGGAATACGGGAAAGCCCATGGCACGGATCGCCTTGATATCGCGCACGCACCCATCCATGACGGCGCCTGCCGCGCCACGTACCTGTGCCGCCGTCGACAGCAACTCTCCCCAAGGCGCTACGCGGGCGGGATTGCTGCAGGCAAAGACAGGAACCTCATCGGGCAGAAGGCTGTCAATCAGATCCATCTCGAGTTCATACGGGTTTACGCCGTCCTCAACATGGTAAACCTCCATATAGGCGCCCGTTCGCGCGCGCCCAACCATGATGCTCGCTTCGTCAAGGGGCCGGATGCGAGACGGCATGGCTTGGTCGCGCAGCCCCACCTGATCCAAACAATCGGAAAGCAACGCTGTGAACATCGTCTCCCGAATACGGGCAAGCTTCTCGGTGGCGCTCATGGCTTTCAACCTTCTTTCGCTCGCGTCTTCGGACCTTGCGACGATCACTATCTGCTCTTCCTGCGCTTCCGCCACATCGCGCTCCGACGCGTCGACTAATTCTTCAAACTCGCCATTCCGTTTAACTTTGCTGGGACACCGACACGTTGGGATCGAGCGATAACATCGCGAACGCGCGCCAGCGTCGCCTGGTGACTTGCAGCTCCAGCAACCTCCCTCTTAACAGAGGCTAACATATTGCGATAGCGCGTTTGCTCAGCCTTGTTTCGCTTTTTCAAGACCTGTCTCCGTTGAAGCTTCAGGGACAGCATAACCGTTGCGGCGTCGCCACCGACAGTCTATTCACGAGGTAACAAGGAAGGTTCGGCTCGCTAACCTTCGGAGGCCATCCATGCGGTCCGTGTGGAGGGAACAATTACCGCCGGACCGGTGAGGCTCCTGCCGAGCCGGTGCATGCCTAAGCTTCGGCGGCTACCGGCCGACTAAGCGACAGGCACTACTACCGGGAGCCCACCGCCGCGGTCTGGCTTCCAACGCGTCCAATTCTCAGAGGCCGCCAATGTTGCGCTTCCCATCAGGTATATGTATTGGCAAATTAGGCGGTGGAAAAATAACTGCCGGTCAGAAGGCGAGAAGCCCGCAGCCCGACATTGCCGCCGCGGACGCTCTCATCGGGGAACGCTAAGATGGCCAATCGCCTGGCATCCAAAACCGCCATCATAACTGGAGGCGCCGGCGGGTGCGGCGCCGCGGCGGCGCGCCTGTTTACAGCGGAAGGGGCCAAGGTCGGCATCATCGACCGTGACGCCGCGCGAGGCGAGGCCCTGGCCGCCGAGATCGGCGCCGCATTCGCACTGGCGGACGTGGCGGAGGAAGACCAGGTCATCGCCGCCGTGCAAAACCTGACGGCCAGCATCGGCCCGGCTAATGTCCTCTTCAATCATGCCGGCACCCTGATCGTGAAGCCCTTTTTGGACATGACCGTTGCTGAATGGGACTGGTTGATGGCGGTGAACGTGCGCAGCATGTTCCTCACCACGCGGGCCGTGCTGCCGGGCATGATTGCATCTGGCGGCGGCTCCATAATCTGCACCTCCTCCGTCTCAGCCGTCGCCGCCACACCCATGGAGGTGCTCTACGACACAACCAAGGGCGCCTGCCACATGTTCGCGCGGGCTATCGCCTTGGAGTTCCGTGACCGTAATATCCGATGCAACGCTGTTTGCCCCGGCTTCATCCGAACCCCTCACGGCATGAGGGAAGTTCAAGACTTGCAAGCACTCGGCGTAGACGTATCCGACGCCGCCCTCGCCGCTCAACAGGGTAGAATGTGCGAACCAGAGGAGGTGGCGCGCGCTGCGCTGTTCCTGGCCTCCGATGACAGCTCTTTCGTGAGCGGCACGCACTTGTTTGTCGATAACTGTTTTACAGCGGCGTGAGAGACGATGGCGCCAACGTCATTGGCCGCCATCGAAATTGATTCCCGGTCCTCACCTTCTTCCCGAAAGGCAATGCTCATGATCCTGGAAAAAGGCGGCCATTGGCGTAACTGGGTTGGCAATCAATCCTGTATTGCGCGCTACAAGGGCTCGCCCACCAGCGAGGCGCAACTTGCCGAGATGGTTGCCGAAGCAAATGCCAACGGGCTCAACATAAGGGTCGCCGGCTCAGGCCACTCGTTCACACCCGTGGTCGGCACCGGCGGCGCTTTGCTGAGCCTGGCCGGGATGAACAGCGTGCTGGATGTGGATCTGGCCAGCAGCCGCGTTACTGTCGCCGCCGGCATGCGGATTGGCGAGGTTGGGCGAGCACTCAAATCGCTTGGTCTGTCACTCACAAACCAGGGTGACATCGACAGCCAGGCCATCGCCGGCGCTTTCGCCACCGGCACCCACGGAACCGGCGCCAGGCTCTCCTGCCTCGCCTCGCAAGTGGTGGGAATGCGGCTTGTGCAGCCGGATGGCAGCATTTTGGAGATTGATGGTTCGGATGAGCGGATGCTGCACGCGGCCCAGGTTTCGGTCGGCGTCCTCGGCGTCATCTCCGCCATCACACTGCAGACGATGCCCGCTTATAATTTGCATGAACGGCTTTGGCGTGAGGACTTCGAAAGCTGCATGGCCCGGCACGACGAGCTTGCCGCGAGTCACCGCCATTTTGGCTTTTTCTGGTGCCCGGTGGCGGAGAGCCGGCACCTCTATTGCCTGCCCGATACGGCGCCCGTCTCGGCCACGGACAAGACCGCCGATGTCTGCGAGATGAAAGTGATGGACATCACCGAGGCTCCGCCGATGGCGTCACCCTTCGAGAAGGTCGCCTATAGCTCGGAAATCTATCCGATCGAATACGTGCCAAACTTCCACGAGCTGGAATATGCCGTCCCTCTAGAACACGGCAAGGACGCCATCCGCGCCGTGCGCGACCTCATGCTCACGAAGCACACCAACTGCATCTATCCGATCGAATACCGGTTTACGGCCGGGGATCCGGCGTGGATGAGTCCCTTCCACCATCAGGATAGCATCACCCTATCCGTCTCTGGCGGACCCGGGATTGACTATTGGGATTACCTCAAGGACGTGGACTTGATTTTGCGCCGTTACGGATCCCGCCCCCACTGGGGCAAGCTGCATTTCCTGGATACGGATGATGTCGACTCCCTCTACCCGCGTGCGAAAGATTTCCGCGCACTGCGCCGCCGGCTGGACGGCGAGGGCCGGTTTTTGAACGACCATCTTCGCATGCTGTTCGGCTAGGCGCCGCCCTTGCAACACGATTTACTGTCAAGTAGGCAATGAGATGAGCACGGCCTCGCGCGTGTTTTTGACCGCGCGGCCGCTCGCACCGGGCCTTGCCGAGCTTCCAAGAAACGACGCGGCACACGAATGGGTTAACGGCACTTCAATTAAAGAGGGATAGGAATGGCTAGGTCAGAAGACGACATACTCGCAGCCGACGCGGACTCGTTACACAAGATGGGCTATGCGCAGGAGCTGTCCCGCCGCATGGGAGGCTTCTCCAACTTCGCGGTCTCGTTTTCGATTATCTGCATCCTGGCCGGCGGCATCACCTCCTTTCAGGTGGGCTTCTGCACGGGCGGCGCCTTCACCACCATCATCGGCTGGATCGTCGGCAGCGTCTTCGCGCTGATTGTCGGGCTGTCGATGGCGCAGATCGCCTCCGCCTATCCGACAGCCGGCGGCCTCTATCACTGGTCGTCGATTCTGGGCGGCCGCGGCTGGGGCTGGGCCACCGCCTGGTTCAACATGCTCGGGCTCATCTTCGTCATCGCCTCGGTCAATGTCGGTGTCTACAGCCTCTTCACGGGGCTCATCCTCGGCAATATTTTTGGTATCAATACCTCAAGCTGGGGGTTTGAGCAGCAAACGATCGCCGTCGTCCTCATCACGCTGTCCCAGGGCCTCTTCAACCACTTCGGCATCAAGACGACGACCAAGCTAATCGATTTTTCCGGCTATCTCATTCTCGTCGTCGCGATCCTATTGACGATCGCAATGCTCTTCGGCGCGTCGCATATCGACTTCTCGCGGCTCGTGGCCTTCCACAACAATTCGGGCGCGCCGGGCGGCTCCGTCGTGCCTGCCAGCACCAGCCCGTTCTATCTGTTCCTGCTCGCCCTGCTTTACCCGCTCTACACGATCACGGGTTTCGACGGCTCGGCGCATACCTCGGAAGAGACGATCGATGCGCGTCACAACGTGCCGAAGGGTATGCTCAACGCCATTATCTGGTCGGCGGTCTTCGGTCTTGCGATGGCGGCGACCTTCATCCTCGCGATGCCCGATCCAAACAAGGCGGCGGCCGATGGCGGCAACGTCATCCTCAACCTGTTGGCGGCTCTGCCGGTCAACAAATACCTCAAGGACATCCTCTATATCGGCATCGTCGTCGCCAACTATCTCTGTGCACTCGCGGGCGTCACCTCGACGTCCCGCATGGTGTATGCCTTCTCGCGGGACGGCGGGCTGCCGGGCCACAAGTTCCTGCGGCACGTGAGCGTGTCCCATCGTTCGCCGGTCGCGGCGATTTGGCTGACCGTCGTCCTGTCCATCGCGGCGACACTCTACTCGCCAGCCTTCGCGGCGCTCGCCGCCGGGTGCGCGATGTTCCTCTATATCTCCTACACGATGCCGATCGCGGCGGGGCTTCTGGCGGAAGGCAAGACGTGGACGGAGTTCGGACCGTTCCGGCTAGGCATTCTGTCGAAGCCGCTGGCGGTGCTCACAATCATCGGCGGTCTCGTGATTATCTACATCGGCACGCGGCCGCCCAATGACATCCTCGACAACTATTTCATTGGTCTCATCGTGCTGCTCGCCATCATCTGGTTCGGTATCGCGCGCAAGCGCTTCCCCGGTCCGCCGATCGGTGCTGCCGCCGTGGCCGCCCGCGCGGGAGAAATCGCGGCCGAAGAGCGCGCCGTCGGAGAAACCTGAAAGGCCAGCATCGGGCTGTGCCGATCGGCACAGCCCGATGTCTCTCACTGGACCGCTGATGATCGACGCACCCGATCCCGCTCCTCGCTGCGATGTCGTCGTCATCGGGGTGCGCCCAGCTCGGCGCGGTCGCCGCCGAATCGCACAAGAACGGTGTCGCCGATGTGGCCCGGATCAGTGCCGCGGAGGCCCGGGCGCGCGAGCCGTATCTCTCCGGCACCATTGCCACATAGTTCTTCATCGCAGTTTCTTAGGAGCAACTATTATTTAAGTGTTATGAATAGGCTTGAAGTCCATGACGCTGTGTCGTGATGATTTCGCTTTAGTTTCCGTTGACAGCGGCGAATGTCCTCATTAACAGCGGGAACAAGCTCTAGGGAGGCTCCCAGGATGGCAAAGACGGTATGCCGGGTGCAGTACGCGTCCTTGTTGGTGCTTGCCTCGTTCTGTCTTTTGCCCGTCACGTCCCGGCCAAGCGACGCTGACGGTCTCAATATGGTCTCAACCGCGGTGCTCGTAACGCCACTGAACCAGCCGCATGTGGTGCGCGGCGATGATGGCCTCGACCATGTCGAATACGACCTTCTCGTCATTAATGCCTTCGCTGGGCCTGTCGCGCTGACGGACGTGGAGGTCACAACGGTCAGCGGCACTGTCTTGGGGCGTCTGGACGGCGCCAATCTCGCCGCGGCGACCCAGGGCGTGCTGGAACAGGCACCGGTTTCCCAAATACCGGCGTCAGGCGCTGCGACGGTCGAGGTCGACATCGCGCTGAAGCCGGGCCGGATGCCCGCGGTTCTCTCCAACCACGTCACCTACGCGACGCCGGGCGCGTCCCCTCACATGGCGTCGATGATCAGCAGCTACGATGTGCAGGGGCCGGATGTGGTGGTCTCGCCGTTCCACGCCATCACCATTGAGCCGCCGCTGAGAGGTGCCGGCTGGACCGGCATCAACGCGTGCTGCACGCCAAATACCCACCGCAACGTTCGCGTCGCCTCCGGCACCCGCATCGGCACGGCCGAGACCTTCGCCGTTGACTATGTCCGCGTCGACGGCAACCGCTTTTACCAGGGCGATGGCAGCACAAACGCGCAATATCCTTATTTTGGCGCACCAATCTATGCCGTCGCTGCCGGCCGGGTGGTTGCGCTGCACGACGGCATGGATGAGAGCATTCCGTTCCAGCAACCAACAACGCTTCACAAGCCCGAGGATTTCGGGGGCAACTATGTTCTCATCCGCCAAGCGAAAGGCGTTTACGCTTTCTATGCGCATATGCAGAAAGGCAGTGTCGCCGTGAGGGTCGGGCAACAGGTAGCGGCGGGATCCGTCATCGGGCACGTCGGCAGCTCGGGCAACTCCAGCAACCCGCATCTACATTTTGGCCTTCTCGACCGGCCCGACTTTCTGACGGGCTATAGCCTTCCCTTCGTCTTCGCCAACTTCGCACTGGTCGGCCATGTCGTTGGCGGCGATGATACCGGGGCGCTGCAGATCCAGGCTGATGCTCGCAAGGTAAGGGGGGCGTACCCCCTGGTAGGTGACATCGTCAACTATCCTTGAGAACGAACCACGCGACAGCCGCCCGAGCCTGGTGGTCTACGATTTTTCCGTTGCTTGGTCAGCTCAACTTCGGGAGACTGCGCATCTAGTTAGGGACGAACTGGTTCACGAACGCGTCCCTCAGGCTGCAGGCAGAGTTATTTGTAGCATCTAAAACATCTTCATAGTTCAGCGGCTCTGGCCGCTTGATGCGAATCGGCATCTTTTGTGTCGAGGACGGCCGACCGCGACGCCAGCATTCTGGTATCTAACTCGATTGCAAGATCCAGAGCGGCGTGTTTGTTTTGGTCCAAAATGGTTTGACAATGCTGCTTTTCCTGGGGCACTGCCGCGCCCGTGACTGGCGCTGCGCACCGATTGAAGCCCATCTCGGGATGCATCGCGGCCGCTGACCGCGCAGGCTAGGTGGTGCGGACGGCGGGGATCGAACCCGCACTCCCGTCCGGGAGGCAGATTTTAAGTCTGCTGCGTCTACCGGTTCCGCCACGTCCGCATCGGATCACTCTACCCTTCGGCGATCCGCTTGGCGATGTCCAACCCCTTGCGGATGAGGTTTTCCGCGGCCTCGGGCGTATTAAAAGCGTCGTGCGAGGTCAGCGTGACATTGGGCAGCGTCGTCAGCACGTCCCCTGCGGCCAAGGGCTCCGCATCGAAAACATCGATGGCGGCGTGGCGGATATGGCCCCCGCGCAGCGCGGCCACCACGGCTGCGGTGTCGATCAGCCCCGCACGCGCCGTGTTCACCAGGATCACCCCGGGTTTCATCGCCGCGATGTGACTGGAGTCGATGATATGCCGGGTCTCATCCGTGAGCAGCAGGTGGAGCGAGAGCACGTCGCTTTCGGCCAGCAGCGTCGGCACGTCGACGAACTCGACGCCCGGATAGCTCCGCGCCGTCCGGTTCCAGGCCAGCACGCGCATCCCGCTGCCCACCGCTATGCGGGCGACCTCGCCGGCGATGCCGCCGAAGCCGAACAGCCCCAGCGTCTTGCCGGTGAGCTGCATCGCGTTGCCGCGCGGCCAGCCGCCGGCCCGCACGCTGCGGTCGAGCCAGGCGATATTGCGCGCCGCGGCCCACATCAGGGCGATGGTGTGCTCCGCGACGGCCGTATCGCCATAGCCGCGAATGGTGTGGACGGTGATCCCGAGCTTCTCGATCGCCTCAACATCCATGTAGGAGCGGGCGCCGGTGCCGAGGAAGATGACGTGCTTCAGGCCGCGGACCTGCGCCATGGCCTCGGTCTGGAGGAAGGTGTGGTCGTTGAGCATGAAGTCATGGCCGGAATAAAGGTCCGCGAACTGCTCGGGCAGAATGGTCTCATGCTCGTAAACGGTGACCGGCGGGTCGTCGGCCCGATAGACGCGCGCGAAGACCTCCGCCAAGCCGCCACTTGCATCCGCGTAGATGCCCTTCATGCCTGTCTCCCGATCATATCCGGGGACTAGGCTGCGTTGTGGCGAGGTTTTGGGCAAGAGGCCGACCTCACCTGAGCTCCGCGACCCGGCCGCGCACGCTGCTTTTTCTTGACGATGCTGGTCCCTTGCCGCAATGCTCCGCCCCACCGCACCGGGCGATAGCGCGCTTCCTTCATGTATAACATCAACTCGGGAGCCATCCGTCCGCCCGGCCCGACCATCCCGGCCGAGACCGGGTACGTCGCCGCACCCTATGCGCACGCACCGTATTTCCCGCCCCAATACGCCGAGCGCGACGTGGCGCCGCCGCCAGAGGCCAAAAGGCCGCAGCGCCGACGCCTTAAGCTGGGTTACATCCTGTGGCTGGCAAAATGGACGCTCATGATCACCGTCTGGGGAGGGCTGGCCATTGCCCTTCTCCTGCTGTGGTTCACCTGGGATATGCCCCGCCCATCCTCCGGCATCGCCACGCTCCGGCGCCCGTCGCTTGTGCTGACCGACGAATACGGTCGCACCTTCACCCATTTCGGTGACCTCTCCGGCTCCATCCTCACATTGCGGACCGTGCCGGCGACCCTGCCCGAGGCCGTTGTCGCGGTGGAGGACAGGCGCTTCTGGCAGCATGGCGCGCTCGACATGGTCGGCATGGCGCGGGCGACCGTGGTTGACCTCGTCTCCGGCCGGATCGTCCAGGGCGGCTCGACGCTCACGCAGCAGGTGGCCAAGACGCTGTTCCTCAGCAACGCCCGCACCTTCCGTCGCAAGGTTCAGGAGCTGCTGCTCACGCTCTGGCTTACCCACCACTTCACACCCGCCGAGATCCTGGAGATCTACCTCAACCGCGTCTATCTCGGCGCGGGCGCCTGGGGCATGGATGCCGCCGCCCAAACCTATTTCGGCATCCCCGCCCGGGACCTGAACCTCTGGCAATCGGCCATGCTGGCCGGGCTGCCGCGCGCGCCCTCGCGGTTCAACCCCCTCGCCGATCCGGAAGCCGCGACCGCCCGCACCAAGCAGGTGCTCGACGCCATGGTGCGGTCCGGCTACATCACCCAGGCGCAGTCGGATGCCGCCGCCGCAGCCATCAGCTTCCCGCCACGGGCCGTCAGCGGCGACTACTGGTTCTCCTCCTGGGCCGCGCAACAGGCCGGCCCGCTGATCCCGGAGGACACCGATTCCCGGCTCGCCACCACCTTCGACCCGCGGCTGCAATCGGTGGCGCAAGCCGATCTCGCCGCCATCCTGGCCGGGCCGGGGGCCGCCGCGAACGCCCATCAGGGCGCGGTCGTGGTGATGGATGCCTATACCGGCGCTGTCCGCGCGCTCGTCGGCGGATCCCAGGCCGGGCACAGCTTCTTCAACCGCGCAATCCTGGCGCAGCGGCAGGCGGGTTCCTCCTTCAAGCCGTTCGTCTGGCTCGGCGCGCTGATGCAAGGCATGACACCGGATGACGAGGTGCTCGACGCACCGATCGCCATCGGCAACTGGCACCCCGGCGACTACGAGCACCATTTTCGCGGCCCGGTGACCCTGTCCGAGGGTCTCGCCCTGTCGCTCAACACGGTGTCGGTCCGGTTGCTGATCCGCGCCGGGGGGCCGCGCGTGGTTGCCAATATCGCCCGCCGGCTCGGCGTGCTGGGCGAGATGCCGGATGACGACACCCTGGCGCTCGGATCGGCCGATGTCCGGCTGCTGGAGATGACGGGCGCCTACGCGACCTTCTTCAACGGCGGACGGCGCGTCATCCCGCATGGCATCACCTCACTGATCGCGGACGGGCGTGACCTCATCGCGCCGCCGTTGGGCGCCGAGCCCGTGATCAGCCCGGCCCTCGCCGCCGAGATGCGGCAGATGCTGGGCGCCGTCGTCGCCTACGGCACCGGCACGGCGGCCGCCATCCCCGGCTATTTTGTCGGCGGCAAAACGGGGACGACGCAGGATAGCCGCGATGCGTGGTTCATCGGTGGCGTCGACGGGCGCATCATCGGGGTCTGGATCGGCAATGACGACGACAGCCCGATGTCCAAGGCAACGGCCGGCGGCACGCTGCCGGCCGAACTCTTCCACCGCATCGCCCTCGCCGTGGTCGGTCAGTGACCGCACGTGGCGGGATCGGCCGCCGGCCTCTGCTGGCCGGTCCGCTATTGGGCGGCCTGGGCGTCTTCGCCGCGCGCCCGGCCGCGGCTGACGACAATCCGGGCTTCGTCGCGACTAGCCGCTATTTCACCACCAGCGATGGCGTCAATCTCCACTACATCGATGCCCGGCCGACCGGGCGCGCGGCGCCCGGCCATGTGCTGGTCCTCATCCCCGGCTGGACCATGCCCGGCTGGATCTTCGGGCCGCAGATCACCGCCTTCGCGCCCCTCTGCCGCGTCATCGCCTTCGACCCGCGCGGGCAGGGCGACTCCGAGGTACCCGCCTCCGGATACACGGCCGAGCGTCGCGGCCAGGACATCGCCGAGCTTCTGGACGCCCTGCGCGCGCCCAAGGTCGTGCTGCTGGGCTGGTCGCTCGGCGTGCTCGACAGCCTCGCCTATGTCTCATCTCATGGCGCCGGGCGGCTGTCGGCGCTTGTCCTCATCGACAATTCGATCGGCGAGAATCCGCCGCCAAGGCCGGAGCCCGCGCCGCGCTACAGCCGCCACGCCCGGCGGCCAAGCTACCCCGCCAACATGGCGGCCTTCGTGCGGGGCATGTTCCACACGCCGCAGCCGGAGGCCTATCTCGACCGGCTGACCGCGACCTGCCTCATCACGCCGGAACCCGTGGCGCGCGCGCTCCTCAATTACCGCGTGCCGCGCACGGTCTGGCGGGATGCAGTATATTCCGCCGGTGTCCCAATCCTCTACTGCGTGCGCACTGGGCTCGCAGGACAGGCGGAAAACTTGGCGCGCAACGATACCCAGGCCGAGATCGTGATCTTCCGGAATGCGGGGCACGCGCTGTTCGTGGACGACGCGGCGCGATTCAACGCCGTGCTCGCCGGCTTCCTCCGTGAGAGGGTGTGGATGTGAATAGCCTGCTGCCTCTGCTGCTCGTCTCGCTCGCGTCGACGGGGATCGAGATCGCGCTGACGCGGTATTTCGCCGTCTCATCCTGGTCCGAATACGGCTACTGGGTCATCTCGATCGTCATGGCGGGCTTCGCCCTGAGCGGCGTCTTCGTGGCCCTCGCGCGCGACTGGCTGGAGCGGCAGAGCGCGCGCCTGTTCGCCTTCCTGCCGGCGGTGCTGATCCTTGCCGCGGCCGGCGGCTATGCGCTCGCCATCCGCAACCCGTTCAATCCGCTGCAGCTGCAGAACCCGGTCACCATCGCACCGCAGATCGGCTTCATCGGGCTCTACTATCTTGAGCTGCTGCCCTTCTTCTTCCTGACCGGCGTCTTCATCAGCCTTTGCTTCGTGACTCGGCCGGCGATCACCACGCGGGTCTATGCCTATGACCTCGGCGGCGCAGGCCTGGGCGCCCTGCTCGTGCTGGCGATGATGGTGGTGCTGCATCCCTTCCGGCTGCTGCCCGCCCTGCTGCTGCCGCTCGCCGCCATCGCCCTGTTCGTGCCGCGTGGCCGCAGCCGCCTGCCCGCAATGGCCGCGGCCGCGCTCTGCCTGCTCGGCGGCGAAGCCCTCCTGATCGGCGGCGATGTCGCGGCCTTCAACCAGTTCAAGCCGATCTACGCGCCGCTCCATACGCCGGGCGCCGTGGTGGAGCGGCAGACGCTCTCCCCGCGCGGCGTCTTCACCCTGCTCGACGACTTCACCGAGCGCGTGGATACCGACCTCTCCAACGATAGCGCCATGATGAACCTGCCGGGGCCGCCACGCACCCTCGGCCTGTACCGGGACGGCTCGCGCATTGCCGCCGTTCCGCGCGACGCCACGCTGGACGCGCGTTATGCCCCCGGCACGCTCGGCGCCGCACCCTATCTGCTGCTGACGAAGCCCCGCGTGCTGCTCATCGGCGACGCCGGCGGATGGGCCGTGGCCCAGGCCCGCGCACTCGGCGCCGAATCGATCACCGCCGATGAGCCGGAGCCTGAACTGCGCGAGGCGCTCACCCCGCAGCCGGGCGTCTCGGTGGTCGGCGAAAGCCCGCTCGCCCTGGCGGAGACGGCCGCGCCCGACCGCTTCGATCTCATCGAATTGTCGGATGGCTTCCTCGCCGCCGATCCCGCCAACACCACGGCCTTCACCGCCGGCGCCATCGCGGCCTACATGCGCGTGCTGAGCCCCAACGGCATCATCTCGATTCCGGTCTCGATCCGCGATTTCCCGGTCTATGCCCTTCGCATGATGGCGACCATCCGGGCCGGGCTCCTCCGCGCCGGGGTCGCCAACCCGTCGCTCCACGTGCTGGCCTACCGCTCGGCGTGGAACGTGCGCCTGCTGATCTCGCCGGAACCCTGGGGCGCGGCGCGCATCAAGGCCGTGCGGAAATTCTGCGACGACCGTTCCTTCGATGTCTCCTACTACCCCGGCATCGACGTGGTCGCCCTGAAGGCCGACATCTACAACGACCTGCCCGCGATCTCCTTCTCCAAGGGGGAGGTGGAATCCAGCGACGACGCCGACGACTCGATCGCCGACGAGGCGGTCGCCGTGATGAATGGCGAGCCGACCGACTCCGCGAAGGAGTTCGATCTGCGTCCGGCGACGCTAGACCGCCCGATGTTCTTCGACATCCTGCGGCTCGATCATCTCGGCACGATACTCGCGCGGCTGGAGATCCTGCCGCAGCAGGAACTCGGGCCGCTCATCAACATCGCCGTGCTGGCCCAGGCGCTGCTCATCGGGATCGTGGTGTTGCTCCTGCCGTTGGTCGCGCCCAAACGAATCGGCACCAAGGGCGCACCCGTAGGCCGCGCCATCCTCTATTTCCCGGCGCTCGGCCTGGGTTATCTGTTCATCGAGATCGCGTTGATCGGCGAGGCGAGCCTCTACCTCGACGATGTCACCACCGCCTTCGCCCTCGTGCTGAGCGGAATGCTCATCTTCTCCGGCCTCGGCAGCATGGCGGCGACCCGGCTGCGGCTGCGCCTCGCCTGGCCAGCGATCATCGGCATCCTCGGGCTGTGCCTGCTGGTGCTGCCGGTGACCATCCTGGCAACGATCGGCTGGCCGCTGCCGGTACGGCTGGGCTTGCTGCTGGTGCTGCTCGCGCCCTTGTCCTTCGCGCTCGGAATGCCCTTCTCAATGGGCCTCGCCGAAGCCAGCAAGAAAGGTCATGGGTTCCTGCCCTGGGCCTGGGCGCTCAACGGCGCGTTCTCCGTCATCGCGACGCCCCTGGCGAACCTCATCGCGACGGAGCTTGGCTTTCGCTTCCTGCTCGGAGCCGCCGCCTGCCTTTACGGGCTCGCATGGGTCACCTTCCCGGCCATGGCGCCGGTCCGGCAGCGGATGAAGGTCTTCTGGTTCTTCTTGTCCAAGAAGGAACCGCTGCCCTTCTAATCCCCAGGCAGCGGCTTGCCCTTCGTCTCGGGCATCAGCGCCATCGCGATCACGCCCAGCACCCCGGACACGATCATGTACCAGGCGGGCGACAAAGGATCGTGGCTGACCTTGATCAGCCACGTGAGCACGAACTGGGTCGTCCCGCCGAACACCGTCACCGCGAAGGCATAGGCGGTCGATAGCCCCGAAGCCCGCACGCTCTCCGGCAGCGACTCCGGCACGGCGACAATGACCGCAGCCGAACTCAGCGACCCCAGCGCCGACATCAGGCCGGTCGTCATGAGCAGGGTCACCAGCGATGCATGACCGTTGAGAAACAGGAACGCCGGGTAGATGGCCAGCACGAGAATGATGCGCGGCAGCAGCATCACGACCCTCCGGCCAAAGCGATCCGCGAGCCAGCCGCCGGCGAGCGCAAAGACGATCGTCGTGATCCCGCCGATCAGCGGCGCGGTGATGGCTGTCGGCGTATGCAGGTGCAGCGCCGTCTCGGCATAGGTCGTCATGTAGAGACCGACATAGGTCGAGATGGTGCTGGCCATGATCGCGACCAACGCCAGAACCAGCGGCAGAGGATGCCGCGACAGCAGCCGGCCGAGCACGCGGGCCGCACTCGCGCGGCGGCGCTCCTGGGTGAGGTGAGCGGTCTCGGGCAGGCGCCGCCGGATATAGAGGCCACCGGGCACGATGGTGAGGCCCAGCAGCAGGGCGATCCGCCAGCCCCACAGCGTCATCGCGTGGGGAGGCAGAAGATGCGCCAGGGTAAAGCCGACGATGCCGGCGGCGAGCAAGGCCGTGCCCTGGCTCGCGATCTGCCAGCTCGCCAGCCGGCCGCGGCGGTCATCCGGCGCGATCTCGACGAGATAGGAGGTCGCGGGGCCGACCTCGCCGCCAAGGGCGAAGCCCTGCAGCAGCCGAGCTGCCACCACGATGACCGGCGCCGCATAGCCGATGCTGGAGAAGGGCGGGGTCAGCGCCAGCAACAGCATGCCGATCGCCATCAGGGCGATGGTCAAAATCATCGCGGGTTTTCGCCCGGCATGGTCTGCAAAGGCTCCGATCACAAGCCCGCCGAGCGGTCGCGTGACGAATCCGACGCCGAATGTGGCGACCGAGATCAGCAGGCTGACCACCGGATCATGATTAGGGAAGAAACTCTTCCCGATCTCGACGGCGAAAAACGTGTAGGTTGTGAAATCGTAGAATTCGAGTGCATTGCCGAGCACGCAGGCGAAGACGATGCCACCCTCCGGCCCCCGGCGTTTCAACTCCGCCTGGCCTTCCTGATTGGAACCCTGCGCTAACGAAGCCGTCATCATCCGGTCTCCAGGCCAAGCCCGCGTATCCCTCTTTCGAGTTACACGGCATCGTCACTTGGCGTTGCAACAGTCATCGGCAAGAGCCGCCAGCGAATCGGGCTGTAAGCCCAAGATATGGTCATGTTCTAGTTGCCTACGCCCATCATCTGGTAGGAGCGTCGAAAAATCGTTGACCTTTCCGCAGCCCGGCAGTACCCGTCGACCGTGGCAACAGTTTCCAGAACCCGTCCGAATCTTCGCCTCCGTGGCCGGTCCTTCATGGCATTCGTGCTGTCGCCCGATGCGCCGTTGCGCGACTGGCTTGTTGAACTCGATGCGCAGATCGAGCGCTCGGCGACCTTCTTCGCCGGCCGGCCCATTGTTGTTGATCTGTCTTCCATCCCCCAGGGCGACCCTGATCTTGATACCTTGTTCGACGCGCTGCAGGCGCGCGGCATCCGGGTGATCGGCGCGGAGGGCGCGGATGGGCTCACGCCCGCGATCCAGAACGTCGGCGGCCCGCTGATCGGCGGCCGGCCTCTGGGTCTTTATGAGGTTCCCGAGGATCCGCCGGATGAGCCGCCGCCGCCAGAGCCGACCTCCATGGTGTTCGATGCGCCGGTGCGGTCCGGCCAGACGATTCTTTTCCCGCCGGGTGACCTGACGGTCAATGGTTCTGTGGCGTCGGGGGCAGAGATCATGGCCGGCGGCTCCATTCATGTTTATGGCGTGCTGCGCGGACGGGCAATCGCAGGTGTCACCGGCAACCAGCAGGCCCGAATCTTTTGCTCGAGACTGGATGCCGAACTTATCTCGATCGATGGGCTCTATATGACCGCCGAGGATATGGACCGATTTCGTGGCAAATCGATCCATGCGCGTCTCGAGGGTTCATCGATCATCATCACAGAGATCAAGTGAGAGCGGCGCACACGAATGAACGACGCTGATAGGGGTTGAAAATGGCCAAGGTTCTGGTGGTGACTTCCGGCAAGGGCGGCGTCGGAAAGACGACTTCCACCGCGGCGCTGGGTGCGGCTCTGGCCCAGACCGGCAAGACTGTGGTCGTCGTCGACTTCGACGTGGGTCTTCGCAATCTCGACATCGTCATGGGCGCGGAACGCCGTGTCGTCTTCGACATGATCAATGTCATTCAGGGCGAGGCGAAGCTGGCCCAGGCGCTCATCCGGGATAAGCGAATCGAAACACTTTCGATCCTGCCGGCGTCGCAGACACGGGACAAGGATGCGCTGACCAGCGAGGGCGTGGCCAAAATCATCGCCGAACTCAGGGAAAAATTCGACTGGGTGATCTGTGACAGCCCCGCCGGGATCGAACGCGGCGCCACGCTCGCGATGCATCACGCCGATGTCGCTGTCATCGTCACAAACCCCGAAGTGTCGTCTGTGCGCGACAGCGATCGCATCATCGGTCTTCTCGACAGCAAGACCGAGATGGCCAGCCGCGGAGAGCGAATCGAAAAGCACCTGCTTTTGACACGCTATGACGCCGTGCGAGCGGCTCGCGGCGATATGCTCAAAACCGAGGATGTGCTGGAAATCCTTTCCATCCCGTTGCTCGGAATTATTCCGGAAAGCTCGGAGGTTCTCCGCGCCTCCAACATCGGCACCCCGGTGGTGTTGAGCAACCCGGACGCGGCACCCGCACGCGCCTATGTCGACGCGGCGCGCCGGTTGATGGGCGAGCAAGTGCCTATGGTGATTCCCGGCGAGAAGAAGAGCTTCATGACGAAGCTCTTCGGACGGAGGGTTGCATGAGCTTCTTTAACTTCTTCAGCCGGAAGCCGACGGCGCCGGTTGCCCGAGACCGCCTGCAGATCCTCCTCGCCCATGAACGAGCGTCGTTCGGCAGCAATGCTGACCTCATCGCGGTCCTGCAGGAGGAAATTCTCGCCGTCATCGCGCGGCACGTCACGGTGGATCGTGACAAGGTGCAGGTGAAGCTGGATCGTGGCGATAGCTTCTCCACCCTGGAAATCGGGGTTGAGATTCCGCCCGCCGCGATCGAAAAGCAGGCTGCGTTGAACCGGGCCGCGCTGCGCGCGTCCTGACCGCGCGTGCTGAAACCGGAATCGCTTAAGGAGGCCTGACCCATGAGCGTCCTGCACGAAACCGATGCAGGGTCGCCGCCGCCGATCACGACCTTCGGGCCGGATTTTCCCTTCGCCTACGACCACTGGATTGCCCACCCCTCAGGTCTGGGGCGCATGCCTGCGGAGGCTCTGGGGCGCGAGGTCGCCGTGATCGGGGCCGGCCTGTCGGGCCTCATCGCCGCGCACGAGCTCATGAAGCTGGGTCTGCGTCCTGTGGTCTATGAAGCCGACCGTATGGGCGGTCGTCTGCGGTCTGAGCCGTTCCAGGGCGCCGAGGGCGTCATCGCCGAACTCGGCGGGATGCGGTTCCCGGTGTCTTCGACCGGCCTCTACCACTACATCGCGCAGGTCGGGATCGAGACGCGACCCTTCCCCAACCCGCTGGATGAGGCGACGCTATCGACCCTCGTCGATCTCGAAGGCGAGCAGGTTTACGTCGAGGGTGCCGGTCAAGGCGCCTTACCGCCCCTGTTGCAGGAGGTGTCGGCAGCCTGGAAGGCGGCGCTCGAAAGCGGGGCGGAGTTTTCGGCGCTGCAAGCCGCCGTCCGCCAGCGGGACGTGCCGGCACTCAAGAAGATCTGGAACCGGCTGGTGCCGTTCTGGGACGAGCGGACCTTCTACGACTTCATCGCCTCTTCACCAGCCTTCGCCGAGAAATCCTTCCGGCACCGGGAGGTCTTCGGCCAGGTCGGCTTCGGCACCGGCGGTTGGGACAGCGACTTCCCGAATTCGATGCTGGAGATCCTCCGCGTTGTCGTAACGGCGCAGGACGACCACCAGCGCATGATGGTCGGCGGAGCCGAGCAGTTGCCGCGCCGCCTCTGGCGCCTGGCGCCGACGACGCTCGCGCATTGGCCGGCTGGCACCTCACTTGCCTCCCTGCACGGCGGCGCTCCCCGTGCCGGTGTCGCCCGCATCGCCCGCGGGGCGGACGGGCGCCTCGCCATCACCGACCGCTGGGGCGATACCCGCAGCTACGACGCCGCCATCGTCACCTGCCACTCCTGGCTGCTGACGACGCAGATCGACTGCGATGAGCGCCTGTTTTCGCAGAAGCTGTGGATGGCGCTGGACCGCACCCGCTACATGCAGTCGTCGAAAACGTTCGTGATGGTCGATCGGCCCTTCTGGACGGAACGCGATCCGGCGACCGGCCGCTACCGGATGAGCATGACGCTGACTGACCGCATCACGCGCGGCACGTATTTGTTCGACAATGGTCCGGACAAGCCCGCGGTCATCTGCCTGTCCTATTCCTGGATGACGGACGCCATGAAGGTGCTGCCGCTGGACGTCGACAAGCGGGTCCGGCTGATGCTGAAGGCGTTGCGGGAGATCTATCCCGGGGTCGATATCGGGCGCCACATCATCGGAGACCCCATCACGGTGTCCTGGGAGAACGACCCGAACTTCCTCGGCGCCTTCAAGGGCGCGCTTCCGGGGCATTACCGCTACAACCGGCGCATGTTCTGCCAGTTCATGCAAAGTGACATGCCGCCCGACCAGCGCGGCCTGTTTCTGGCCGGCGACGGCATCTCCTTCACTCCCGCCTGGGCGGAGGGCGCCGTGCAGACGGGCCTCAACGCCGTCTGGGGCGTGCTTCACCACCTCGGCGGCGAAACTCCCGCTGACAACCCTGGGCCGGGCGATCTGTTCGACACAATTGCGCCCATAGCTCTTCCGGACTAACCCGCGTCTGCAGAATTGCGCCCTTGAGGGATCAGCCGGCGGGCCAACATTAGGCCCTTAGCCGCTGGGGATAGTTCCGTTAAGGTCCCTCCGCATTCCGAAAGCTTGTTAGTAATGGATCAAGGCTTCCTGCCACCCGACGACGCCCTTCCCTGCCCCTTGAAGGGCCGAGACCTGAGGCGGGTTGGGGCACATCCTGACCATTGGTATCCGCTAGCCTGGTCGCGCGAACTCAAGCCCGGCAAGACGCTGGCCACGCGCTTCGCCGGCGAGCCGATCGTGCTCGTTCGTCCGAAGGACCCGGCGGAGCCTGTTTTCGCGCTCGCGGATCGCTGCGCGCATCGTCAGGTGCCGCTCAGCCGCGGCACGGTCGAGGGCTGCGCCATTCGCTGCGGGTATCATGGCTGGGCCTACAACGCCGCAGGCAACTGCACCGACGTGCCCTATCTCAGCAAGGACAAGCTGCCGAACGGCGTCCGTTCCTATCCCTGCCGTGAGGTGAGCGGGCTGATCCTCGTCTTCCCGGGCGACCCGGCCTTGGCCGAGGACGTGCCTTTGCCCGAACTCGGCTCGGTGGCGAACCCGGCCTACAAGACCCGGCGCTTCGGCCGCGTCGTCGGCTGTCACTACAGCTTCATGCACGAGAACCTGATGGACATGAACCATCAGTTCCTGCACCGGAAGCAGATGGGGCAGATGCGGCCGCGCTTCCTGGGCCAGGCTCGCGGGGAAGATTGGGTCGAGGCGCGCTACAGCTTCGCCCGCACGGGCGGAAAACAGCCTTGGGGCGAGGCGGCGATCTTCGGCCAGCGGCGCGGCACGGAGCCGGAACACGCCGACAAGGACGTGATGACCATCCGCACCGAATACCCGTATCAGACGCTGCGCATCCGCACCAAGGACTCCACGCCGGTGATGGACCTCTGGATCACCTATGTGCCGCAGGACCGCGAGCAGCGCACCAACCGCACCTTCGGCCTCCTCTCGATCCACAAGCCCAAGCTCCCGGGTGTTCTGGAGGCTGCCTGGCCGCTCCTGATCCTGTTCACCGAGCGCATCTTCAAGGAAGACCGCGAAATCGTCGAGATGGAGCAGGCCGCGCACGACGCCCAGGGGGCTGACTGGAACCAGGAGGTGTTTCCCGTCATCCGCAACCTGCGCGCCCTGCTGATGGAGCGCGGCGCGCCCGAGGAGCGGCCAGGCGCCGTGATGAGCCGGTCAGCCGAACGGGTGGTCGAGTAGCGCGTAGGTTCCGCCGCCCTCCTGCCGGGCGCGGTTCAGCATGTCACTGCGGTGGTTGATGCCCGAGGAATGCGCGATCAGCGACCGGCGCGGCATGTTTGGGGAAGGTGCTTTTCTCTTGAGTAAAACGGTCTCGATAATCGACCCTCGAGTCAGGGTTCGGCCGGCTCCGCAGCGCTACGCTCCAACTCTTCCACCCTCGCCCGCAGTCGCGCATGCTGGGAATGAGTAGCGCGCACCTCGTTGACTAGACCGCCGACGGTTCCATCCAGCCGCTGCAGGATGGCCATCATGACGCCCATGTCGTCGCGCAGGCTCGCCATGTCGGCAATCATCTGCCGTTGCTGCCGCAGGAGCAAGGTCAGGTCCGGCGTCGTCTCGCCGCTCATTGGTCAGGGTCCTCGATAGGTGCCCGCATCCTATAATCCGATTGTGGCGTGCATCAACGGGGCGAGTCGCTCAACCGCCCAGCGGGCTGCCTCGGCGAGAACCGGATCAGGCTCGGCGGCCAGCCGCTGCACCTCCGGCAGCAGGGCCGG
>Ga0116230_10000770_pt1 | contig 28861 bp, 33 predicted proteins | sample S1TSphfallax_3_FD_88678 | JGI IMG/M metagenome (GOLD analysis project Ga0116230, IMG submission 88678) | Host-associated microbial communities from peat moss isolated from Minnesota, USA - S1T2_Fd - Sphagnum fallax MG | ecosystem: Host-associated > Plants > Peat moss > Unclassified | place... | reverse complement strand
CCGCAGCGCCCGGCGCCAAAGCTCCCGCAGCGCCGCCGCCGCATCTCGGAGCGACCCCGCCATGATGCGCGACGAGCCAACCCGGCTCGGGCCGATGGCGCTGTCGGCGCTGGTGGCGCTCGCGCTCGCGGTCATCCCGCTGCCGGCCGTGATCGATGCATTCCGGCCGGACTTTCTGGTATTGGTGGTATTTTACTGGTCCATCGAGTCGCCGCGCACCGGCGGTCTGGGGCTGGCATTCATCGCCGGTCTTGCACTCGACGTGGTGCACGGTGTCGTTCTCGGGCAACATGCGCTGGCCTTGACCCTGACCGCGGCGTGGGCCACACACCTGCGGCTGCGATTGCGCGTATTCTCGCTGCTGTCGCAGTCGCTGACGATTTTTGCGCTGCTCACTGCGTATCAGTTTGTGTTGTTCTGGATCGACGGCGCCACGGGCAATCCCGTGACCACCTTCAGCCGCTGGCTCGCGCCGGTCATCGGCGCGTTACTGTGGCCGCTGCTGGCCGGCCTGCTGAGCCGCTCGCATGAACGCTGAGCCTTCCAACCCCAGGGGGAAAGCATCATGATTTTCGACGACTTCTCGCCTTCGCGGACCCGCCGCACGCTGACGGCCGGCGGCCGAACCCTGCGCGCCCTCGGGCTCGACGGACCGCTGACCGGCGTGCTCGCGCTGATCGTCTGCATCGGCATCCTGGTGGTATACAGCGCCTCGGGTCAGAACATCAAAATGGTCGAGCATCATCTGGCGAACATCGCCATTGCGGTGGCCGCCATGCTCGCGCTCGCCCGGCTCGCGAGCCCGCAATATCTGCGGATGTTCGCCCCCTTCGCCTACGCGATCGGCGTGCTGCTCCTCGCCGTAGTCGCGGTGACCGGCCACATCGGCAAGGGCGCGCAGCGCTGGCTCGACGTCGGCTTCATGCGCTTCCAGCCGTCCGAGATCATGAAGCTCGCCGTGCCCATGATGTGTGCGTGGTACATGCACGAACGGCCGTTGCCGCCGAACTTCAAGGATCTCATCGTCATGGGCATCCTGATCGCCATTCCGACCGGCATGATCGTCGTCCAGCCCGATCTCGGCACGGCGTTGCTGATCGCCGCCTCCGGCCTGATCGTGACGCTGCTCGCCGGACTACAGATCCAGATCATCCTGGTGTCGATACCGCTGGTGGGTTTGGGCGCATGGGCGGGCTGGCACGTCATCCACGAATATCAGCGGCAACGTGTGCTCATGTTTCTGAATCCGGAAAACGATCCGCTGGGCGCGGGCTACCATATCATTCAATCGCAGATCGCCATCGGCTCGGGCGGCATCTTCGGCAAGGGTTATATGAATGGCAGCCAGGCGCAGCTCGAGTTTCTGCCGGAACGGTCCACCGATTTCATCTTCGCCGTGATCGGCGAAGAATTCGGGCTGCTCGGCCAGCTGCTGCTGCTCACCCTCTACGCCGTGGTCATCGGGCGGGCGCTGTACCTCGCGAACCAGGGTCAGGACACGTTTTCGCGCCTCACCGGCGGCGCCATCGCCCTGAGTTTTTTCGTCTATGCGTTCGTCAATTCGGGCATGGTCAGCGGCATCCTCCCGGTGGTCGGTGTGCCGTTACCGTTGATCAGTTACGGCGGCACCTCCATGGTGACGCTGCTTGCCGGTTTCGGCATCCTCATGTCGCTGCATTCGCATCGCAAGTTGATCGGATCCTGACGTGGGCATCGCCGCCCGCGCCAACCGACCGCTTGCCGTGCTGCGCTACGCCGGCATCGCCTCGGGCCTGTTATCGGGCGTCCTCGGTCTCGCCCCGGGCCCCGCCGCCGCGATCGACGTCCATCGCGATGACGTGAAGGAGTTCATCGCGGAAGTGTCGCTCAGGGATTCGATCTCCAAACACCAACTGCGTAAGCTCCTGAAAGCGGCCAACAGTCAGCCGGCCATTCTCGAGGCGATGGAGCGCCCGGCGGAAAAGGCCAAGCCTTGGTTCGAATACCGGCCGATCTTTTTGACGGAGCGGCGGATCAAGGAGGGCACCGACTTCTGGCTCGCGCATCGGCAGGAACTCGATCAGGCCAGCGTCCGCTCGGGGGTGGCTCCCGAATACCTGGCGGCGATCGTCGGCGTCGAGACCTATTATGGGCGCATGACCGGGTCGTACCGCGTACTCGACTCCCTCGCCACTCTCGCATTCGACTATCCGGCCCGCGCCCCATTCTTTCGCAACGAACTCGAGCAATTCATCCTGCTGAGCCGTGACTTGGGTCTCGATCCCCTGAGCGTGAAGGGGTCCTACGCCGGCGCCATGGGCGCACCGCAATTCATGCCCTCCAACTATCGGCGCTACGCCGTCGATGCCAATGCCGACGGGCGCATCGATCTGTGGAACAACTGGTCGGACGTCTGCGCCAGCGTCGGTAACTACCTCAAGGAATTCGGCTGGAATGCTGGCGAACCGGTGCTCAGCGACGCCACCGTCGACCCCGAGAAAGTCGCCGAATTGGACGGCCACAAGCTCGCACTCGAGGACACCATCGAGACCTTGAAGGCGAAGGGCGTCGTTTTCGACAGCTCGCTGCCGCCGGATGCGAGAGCGCTGCTGATCGCCGCGGACGAACCCGATGGCGTGCACTGGCGGGTTGGTTACAATAATTTCTATGTCATCACGCGCTACAACCACAGCGCCTTGTACGCGATGGCGGTGTACGAACTGGCCACCGCCGTGAAGCAGCGTATCCTCGAACACGATGCGGCCACCACCGGCGTGGCCAAGAACGAGCCCGGTTCCACCCCGTGAGGCACAGCCGCGCACTGCTTGCGGCTGTCGGCTGCGCCGCCATCGCGGGCACGTCCGGCTGTACCATCACTCGTCCCCCGGCCAGCGAGGCCCCGCCACCGCCCGCCACCTCGCCGCCGCCCGCAGCAGTGTCCGCGGTCGGAGCCGATGCCATCCCGAAGCCGGAACCGAAATCGCGCTATGGCAACCCACCGTTCTACGACGTGTTCGGCAAACGTTACTACGTGCTCTCGTCGAGCGCGGACTACGTCGAGCGCGGCGTCGCCTCCTGGTACGGACCCGGATTTCATCAGGTGAAGACCTCGACCGGCGAACTCTACGACATGTATGCCATGAGCGCGGCGCACCGCACCTTGCCGCTACCCGCTTACGTACGCGTGACCAATCTGCAAAACGGCCGCAGCGTCGTGGTGCGCGTCAACGACCGCGGCCCGTTCGTCGGGAATCGCATCATCGACCTGTCGTACACGGCGGCTGCCAGACTCGACATGCTGCGTGACGGTACCGCGATGGTGGAAGTTCGCTCGATCGACACCGGCGCGCCACCGCCCGCGACCACGACGCTTGCCGCAGTCACACCGGCCAGCAGCGGCTCGAGTCTGATCGCCACGGCCGAGGCCGCACCACCGGCATCGACCTCAACCGCGCCGGTGGCGGAAACGCCGGGGGCCGTGCCCAGCGCAGCGACGCCGACGACGGTAAGCGCCGCGAAGCCGGTGCTGTTCGTGCAGGCGGGCGCATTTGCCGATCCGGCGAATGCCGCGCGCCTCGCGGCGCGATTGCGTGAAGGCGATTACGGCAGGATTTTCGTGCGCGACGATGTCATCGCCGGCCGCAAAATGTATCGCGTGCGCATCGGTCCGGTTGCCGACGTGCCATCGTTCGACCGGATCTGTGCGGCGCTGGAACGCGACGGCGTGCACGATGCGCATCTGGCGATGGATTAGCGGCGTGGCAACTACTGTGGCCTCGCTGACATCGGTAAACTGACAGCACTTTTCAAATCAAGGTATTCGCCCATCATGTTTCGTCCCCTGTTGAGTTTGGTTGTCTTCGCGGTGTTCGCAACCGCCCCCGCGCTGGCCGATGCGCCGGTTCCGAGCATCCCCATTCCATCGCCGCCAACCGTCGATGCGCGAGCGTATATCCTGGTGGACTTTCGCACCGGCAAGGTTCTCGCCTCCAAGGAGGCCACCGCGCGCGAGGAACCGGCCAGCCTGACCAAGCTGATGACGGCCTATCTCACGTTCGGCGAACTGGCTGCGGGGAAACTCAAGCTCGACGATCAGGTGGTGGTGAGCGAACACGCATGGCGTGCGGAGGGCTCGCGCACGTTCATCGAACTCGGCAAACCGGTCTCGGTGGAACTTCTCATCCTCGGGATGATCGTGCAGTCGGGCAACGATGCAACCATTGCGCTGGCCGAGCGGATCGCCGGCACCGAGGAGACCTTCGTGCAGATGATGAACGATGCCGCCAAGCGGCTCGGCATGGTCGGCACGCATTTCGAGGATAGCTCGGGGCTGCCTTCGCCGCAGCATTACACCACCGCTCGCGACATGTCTCTGCTCGCAGTGGCCATGATCCGCGACTTCCCGCAGTACTACAAATATTATTCGGTACGTGAATTCGAGCACAACGGCATCAAGCAGCAAAATCGCAACGGCCTGCTCGGCCGCGACCCCAGCGTCGACGGCTTGAAAACCGGGCACACCGACTCGGCCGGCTACTGTCTCGTGACTTCCGCCCTGCGTGACGGTATGCGGCTCGTCTCCGTGGTGTTGGGCGCGGGCAGCATGAAGGGACGCGAGGACGCGAGCGCCGCGTTGCTCAACTACGGCTTTACCTTTTACGATACCAAGTTGGTCGTCAAGGGCGGCGCGTCGCTTGCTTCCACCCATGTCTGGAAGGCGGCGGACCCCATCATCGATGTCGGCATCAAGGACGATTTGTACCTCACGGTGCCGCGCGGCGAAGCGAACTCCATCAAGACCGCGGTCGACCTGCAACCGAAGCTGATCGCACCGCTCGGCCAAGACGCCTCGGTCGGCACGCTGCGTGTGTTCACCGGCACGCAGACGTTGATGACGCTGCCGGTGCACCCGCTCAAAGCCGATGCCGCCGGCGGCTGGTGGCGGCGATTGATCGACACCATCAGGCTGTGGTTCCAATGAGCCGGCCGCTACACCTGTGCTATCTCAGCGGCGAGTACCTGCCGCTCGCCGCGGCCCGCGTCTCGCCGCTCGATCGCGGCTTCCTGTTCGGCGATGCGGTCTACGAGGTCGTTCCCGTGTACGGCGGAAGACCGTTTCGGCTGCGCGAACACCTTGACCGGCTGAACCGCAGTCTCGCGGCGCTGCGCATGCCGCCGCCGCACTCGCACTCCGCGTGGGCAGAGATCTGCACCCGGTTGCTCGCGCAGGATGGCGGCCACGAGTCCTACATCTACATCCAGGTGAGTCGCGGCGCCGAGGTCGGTCGCAATCACGCCTGGCCGAACGGGCTGGCACCGACACTCTTTGCCTATGTCACCGCGCTCGAACCGACCCCCGCCAGGCTGCTCGACCGGGGAGTCGCCGCGATCACCGCCGCCGACACTCGCTGGGCGCGCCGCGACATCAAGTCGACCGCGCTGCTCGCCAACATCCTGTTGAAGAAGCTGGCCGCGGATGCGGGCGCATTCGAGACCATCATGCTCGAGAACGGCGAGTTGACCGAGGGCTCGTCGACCACGGTGCACGTCATCCGTAACGGCGTGATCCATGCCCCACCGAACGGCAATCACATCCTGCCGGGCACCACCCGCGAGGTGGTCACGGAATTGGCGCTGCGGCAGAGCCTCAGCATGGACACCAGTCGTGTGTCGGAAGTCATGCTGCGCTCGGCCGATGAGATCTGGCTGGCGTTCGCGACCCGCGGCGTGCTGCCGGTGACCTCGCTCGACGGTCAGCCCGTCGGCAGCGGTCATCCCGGGCCGCTGTTCAAGCGCATGCATGCGGCATTCCTGGATTACATCGACGAGCTCGCCGGAACGCCCGCGCTATGAGCGAAGCGCCGCCGCTGCTGGTATTTCCGAACGAATTCCCCATCAAGGTGATGGGCCGGCACGACGCCGACCTGCGGGCGGTAACCCAGGCCATCATCGAACGTCATGCGGGACCGATGGCCGAGTCGCGGGTCAAGACCCGCAGCAGCGCCGACGGCAACTTCCTCGCGCTGACCTACACCGTCACCGCACAGAGCCGTGAACAACTCGACGACATCTATCGCGAACTGACGGCGTGCAAAGTGGTGCTGATGGCGCTGTGAGCGGCCTCGCTGCCGCCGGCGAAGCCCAATTCGCGTAATAAATGCGGCATCAGTTCATCCGCCGCACGGCGCACGTCCGTCAATCCACACAGATCCGCGAGCCGCGTCACCTCGAGGCCGCGATACCCGCACACGTTGATGCCGGCAAACGGGCGCAAATCGACGGCGACATTGAGCGCGATGCCGTGGTAGCTCGAACCGCGGCGAATGCGCAGGCCGACGCTCGCGAGCTTGACGCCGTCGACGTACACGCCCGGAGCGGCGCGCGATCCTGAAGCGCTCAAACCCAGCGTGGCGGCATAGGCAATCACCGCGTTTTCCAACGCCACGACCAATTCCCGTACGCCGAGCGCATGGCGTCGCAAATCGATGAGTGGATAGATCAAGAGCTGCCCGGGTCCGTGGTAGGTCACCTGGCCGCCACGATCGATTTGCACCACCGGAATATCGCCGGGCGAGAGCAGATGCTCGCGGCTCGCATTCAATCCCAGTGTGTAAACCGGCGGATGCTCGGCCAGCCAGATTTCATCGGCGGTCGTGGCATCGCGCTGGTCGGTGAAGCGCTGCATCGCCCGCCAGGTGGGCTCATAGTCGACCAGCCCCAAATGCTTGACTAGCGGCGTATCGCCTATCGTCGGGGTGTCGGCCATCGCCACCGCATCGCTCATCGCCGGCTAGCGCGCTCCATTGTCCAAACCGGCATTGTTGCGCGCCAACGCCTGCTCTGCACGATAACTCGAGCGCACTAAGGGGCCCGACACACATTCCAGAAAGCCCAATGCCAGCGCCCACTCCCGGTAGCGATCAAATTCCTGCGGCGTGACGAAGCGCTCGATGTCGAGATGGTTCGGTGTCGGGCGCAAATACTGGCCCAACGTCAGAATGTCCACGGCAGCCGCACGCAGGTCGACCATGGTTTCGCGGAGCTCCGCCTCGGTCTCGCCCAAACCCAGCATCACGCTGGTCTTGGTCAGCACTTCTGGACGATGCGACTTCGCATGGCGTAGCACGGCGAGCGTCTGCTCGTAGCCGGCACGCGGATCGCGAACAGGATGAGTCAGGCGCCTTACCGTCTCGACGTTTTGTGCGAACACGTCAAGTCCGGAATTCAAGACCGTTTCCACGTCCCCGAGCACGCCCTGGAAATCGGGAGTCAGCGCTTCGACCGCCGTCTCCGGCCGGCGGTGTTTGATGGCACGGATGGCCGCCGCATAATGCGCCGCCCCGCCATCCGGCAGATCGTCCCGGTTCACCGAGGTGAGCACCACGTACTTGAGCCCCATCAACTCGACCGAGCGGGCGACGTTGTCGGGTTCCTCCGCATCGAGCCAGCCGCGCGGGTTGCCCGTATCCACCGCGCAGAACCGGCATGCACGGGTGCAGACCGCGCCCATCAGCATGATGGTGGCGGTGCCTGCATTCCAGCATTCACCGATGTTCGGGCACTTCGCCTCTTCGCAGACCGTGCTCAGGCGGTGTTCGCGCACGATGCCCCGCACGGCGGCAAATTCGGCTCCGCTTGCCAACGGGGCCTTGAGCCAGGTGGGCTTGCGCAGTGTCGCAGGCTGGGCCGCAGCCTGCTTGATACCGTCCTTGATGGCGGTAAACCCTTGAGGCGTCGTGTATTTTTCTCCGCTACGGACGGGGCGCCGCTCTTCCGCGATGGGGATCCCTTTGAAGGCATTCATCGCGAAATTGTACTCTAGGTCGGGGCGAGGCATGGCTCGAATCTCACCGGTTGCTACTCAGCGCGCCGCGCGACGATTCAACGCCTCGAGGCGCGCCGGTGTCCCGACGTCCTCCCAATCCCCCCGGTACAGTTCGGCCGAACAGCGCTCTGCCGCCATGGACCGCAGCAGCAAAGGTTTCAACGGAAACGTCCCATCTTGGCAACCTGCAAAAAACTCAGGTCGGAACACTGCAATGCCGGAGTACGTGAACTGCTCGGCGGCCGCCGCGACCGCGGCCCCGTTCACGAGTCCAAAATCGCCGCGCGGATGGTGTGGCGGGTTCGGCACCAGCACGAGGTGCGCGTCGCGCGAGTCGGCGAGCATCAGCCGCCCGAACGGGTAATCGGTCAGGATATCGCCATTCACCACCAGAAACGGCTCCGCTCCCAACAGCGGCAAGGCGCGAAAAATCCCGCCGGCCGTCTCGAGGGCCTGCGGCGACTCTTCGCTGTAGTGAATGCTGACGCCGAAGCGCGAGCCATCGCCGAGCGTGTCCTGGATCATCGGCCCGAGCCAGGCTAGGTTGATGACGATGTCCACCAAGCCGGCCGCAGCGAGACGCTCGAGATGGCGCTCGATCAACGGCTTGCCGAGCACGCGCAGCAGCGGCTTCGGCGTCGTATCGGTGAGCGGACGCATGCGTTCGCCGCGGCCCGCGGCGAGGATCATGGCTCGACGCGGTCGCACCGCCGATGCGTCCGGCAGACTCATGGGCCGCTTGGCACTCGCGCGAAGGCAGGCTCGATGCAGGTGGTCACGTACGCGGCGAACTCCCGTGTCTCCGGATATGCCGACGCCGCCGCCCGGACGTAATCGAGGACGCGCGGCAAATCCTTGAGATACCCGGGCTTGCCATCCCGGTGATACAGCCGCGCAAAAATCCCCAGCACCTTGATGTGCCGCTGCAGTCCCATCAAATCGAACCAGCGCACGAACGTTTCGGCATCCCCCGGAAGCGCGACGCCGGCTTGCATGAGCTGGGCGCGGTACTGGAGCAGCCAGCCGCGGACCCGCCTCGGCGGCCAGGCAATGTAACAATCCTTGAGCAGCGACGCCGCATCGTAGGTCACCGGCCCGTACACCGCGTCCTGGAAATCTAGAATTCCGGGATTCGCGTCCGCGCACACCAGCAAGTTGCGCGAATGATAATCGCGATGGACGAAAACTCGCGGTTGGTCCAGGGCGGAGTCCACCAGGGTGTCGAACACCCGGTTGAGCAGCGCGCGTTCGGCGGCACCCACCTCGAGGCCGAGGTGTTGGTTCAGAAACCACACGGGCATGAGGTCCATTTCCCGCATGAGCAGGGCGCGGTCGTACGGCGGGAGCTGCCGCGCAGCGGCATCGTCCGCGGTCTGCAAGGTCACCAGCGCCGTCAGCGCATCGCCGTACAGCCGCTCCACCTGACTATCCCGCTTGAGTTCGTCGAGGTACTGCAGGGATCCCAGATCAGACAGCAGCAGGAAACCCTGCGCTTGCTCCCGTGCCAGCGCGATCGGCACGTTGAGGCCCATGCCGGCCAGTGTTCGCGCGACGCTGACGAACGGCACCAAGTCTTCCTTGTCCGGCGGTGCATCCATGACGATGAACGTGTCGCTGCCGCGGGTGACGCGAAAATAGCGCCGAAAGCTGGCATCCGCCGAGGCGGGTTCGATCCGCGAATCGGCAAAACCGAGCGTGTCCACCACCCATCGGCTGAGCGCCGCCAGGCGGGAATCGCTTGCATCCGGTAGACCCATGCTTGACCATTCGCACACCGCAAAATGCGGCGGCTCAAGTATACCGATTAAGGCGATTGACTTTGCCCATGGCTTTTCACGTTCGAGCCGCATTGGCGGTAGTGTGCTGCCTGGCGATGGCCTCGACGAGTCGCGCTGGGGACATGTGCCCCGCACCTCCCAAGCATTCGAAGCGCCCGACGACGCCGCTGACCGACGCCGACCATCTCATTCACATCGAGACCGGCGGGGCCCGGGTCGACGCGTTGGGTCACGCCGAACTGAGCGACCGGGTGGACGTCACCCAGGACGGGCGGACCATCTCCGCCGATTCGATGGATTACGATTACAACACCGGCAAGATTGCGGTCAAGGGGGCGGTGGATTTCGAGGATCCGCGGCTGCGGCTGAAAAGCGATTCGGGCACCTATGACACCATCGGCGGCGCCACCTTCGATCAGGCAAATTTTCAGATCCTCGATCGCAACGGCCGTGGTTTCGCAGAGGAGATGGCGGTGCAACCGGACGGCAAGGTTGAACTCGAGCAGGTGCGCTACACCACCTGCCCGGTGGGCAACGAGGACTGGATGCTGCAGGCCTCGTCCATCGATCTCGACACCAACGATGAAAGTGGCGTGGGGCGGCACGTGCTGATGCGCTTCAAGAACGTGCCGATCTTCTACACGCCCTACATCTCGTTTCCGTTGGGCGACGAGCGCAAGAGCGGCCTGTTGTTTCCCGAGTTCGGCCACTCGACCACCAACGGCTACCAGCTCGAGGTGCCGTATTATTTCAACCTGGCGCCGAACTACGACCTCACGTTGACGCCGGGCATTCTCTCCGCCCGCGGCGTGCAGCTCGGCGCCGAGTTTCGCTTTCTCACCGAGAGTTCGCGCGGCAAATTCGAAGGCAACTTCCTGCCGAACGACAAGCAGACGGACTTCGACCGGTACTATGTCCACGTCACCGACACCACCGACCTCACCCACGGGCTGCGCTTCGATACCGACATGGCCGCGGTCAGCGACATCAGCTACTTTTCCGATTTCGCCGTGGGTTCGGAAGCGAGCAGCGTGACCTATTTGGAGCGCCGTGCCGAAGTGCTGTACTACGACGATATCTGGCGCGTTCGCGGCCAGCTGCAGAACTACCAAACCATTGACTTCGATGTGCCGAATTACAGCCGCCCCTACTCGCGGGTACCGCGAATCACCGCGGAAGGACTGTTCCCCATTTTGAACAGTCCGCTCGAATTTGCGCTGGACGGCGAGGCCACGTATTTTTTGCGCGACGTGGGTCCGACCGGGATGCGCCTCTCCGCACAACCGGAACTGCGCTGGTCGAACCGCAGCGCCGGCTATTTTTTCGAACCCGCGGTCGGCTATTACTTCACACAGTACGATCTGCACCGCGCCGACGAGAACGACCCGCGCGTGACCCAAAGCGAACCCTCGACGCCCACCCGTGCCCTGCCCTACGCGCGCCTCGACACGGGTCTGGTATTCGAGCGCGACTCCGGCGCGTCCGGACAGCGCAGCGAGACTCTCGAGCCGCGCATGGTGTACAGCTACGTGCCCTACCGCAATCAGGACGAATTGCCGATTTTCGACTCCGGCCTGCCTGACCTGAATCTGACCGAACTGTTTCGCACCAATCGCTACGTGGGCGGCGACCGGATCGGCGACGCCAACCAACTCGCGCTCGGTGTCACCACCCGCTTGTTCGATCAGACCAGCGGGGCGCAATACCTGTCGGCGACCATCGGCCAGATACGCTACCTCACGATTCCGCGCGTCGGCCTGCCGGAGTGGTATCTGCAAAGCCTGACCGGAGACCCGCCTGCGGTGCTGCAGCCACCCAATCCCCTGGGCACCGTGGGCACCATCGTGCCAGGCATGCCGCAGCTCTACAGCCTGGGCCTGCCCGGCCAGTTCACGACCGTACAATCGCTAAAGGCCCAGACGCTTATCCCCGGCCAGGTGACCCAGAACTTCCCGGCCTCGGACATCGTCACCGAGGTCTCGCTGACCGCCTACAAGCACTTGAGTGTCAACCTCGAGTACCAGGTCAACCCCTACACCTGGCAGACCGGCAAGACCGAGATTTTGCTGCAATACCACCCCGACCCCGCCAAAGTGGTGAATTTGGGCTATCGCTTTCAGGAAGGCATCCTCAAGGATTACGATAGTTCGTTCGCCTGGCCGATCGCCGGGCATTTCAATGCGGTGGGCCGCTGGGTCTATTCCCTGTTCGACGCCCAGACCCCCGGACTGCACCAAACCATCGAGCAACTGGCCGGAATCGAATACAAGAGCTGTTGTTATCGCATCCAGGTGGTGCAGCGCCGCTACCTGTCCGCCCGCACCGTCACCGGTACCCAGGGACTCGACACCTCGATTGCATTACAATTGGAACTGACGGGCTTAAGTTCGGTCGGAAAGCCTGCGGATACGTTCCTGCAGAAGGAGATCCAAGGCTATATCGTCCGCGACCCGAACGCCGCGGACTCCGCGGCCCCCTGATCGAAACTTAGTCGGAAATCGTCGTTATGCGCAAAATTGCTGCCGTTTTCACCGTCGTGGTCACCCTCGCCGCCACCGTCCTGATGGTCTACCCGTCCCGGGTGCAGGCCCAGACCCGGGATATCGGCGTGCATGGCGAGATGCTCGACCGCATCGCCGCCATCGTCAACGACGGCCTGGTGCTGAAGAGCGAACTCGACGCCCAGCTCGATGCCGTGACCAAGCGACTGCAGGAGCAGAAGGTCGAACTGCCGTCGCAGAGCGTGCTCAAGCAACAGGTCCTGGATCGCCTGATTCTGCAGGAGATCGAGGCACAGCGGGCGAAACGCGTCGGACTCACGATCTCCGACGAGCAGTTGAACGGCGCGTTGCAGGAAATCGCCCAGCGCAACAAGATCCCCTTCGATCAGCTGCCCACCGCACTGCAGGCCCAGGGCGTGGACTACAAGCAATACCGCGAATCCATGCGCAAGGAATTGACGCTGAGCACGTTGCGCCAGCGCGACGTGATCGCCCACATCAATGTCTCGCCCCATGAACTCGATCAATACCTGACGCGCCAGCAAACCGCGGCCGCCAACGACGAGTTCAACGTCTCGCACATTCTCTTGTCGCTGCCCGCTGCCGCCACGCCGCAGCAGCTCGAGGAGATCACTAAGAAGGCCGCCGACATCGCCGCACGGGCCGCCAAAGGCGAAGATTTTGGCCAGCTTGCGATAGCCAACTCGAACAGCCAGACGGCGTTGGACGGCGGCCAGCTCGGATGGCGCAAGGGGAGCCAACTGCCAGAGTTCATTCTGACGCTGGTCTCCAAGATGAAGCCCGGCGAAGTCAGTGAGCCCGTGCGCACGCCGAGCGGCTTTCACATCGTCAAGCTCAACGAGCGGCGCGGCGGCCAGGCCCAGGTGATCGTCAATCAGATCCACGTGCGGCACATTCTGCTCAAGCCGAACGAGCTCGACGACGATGCCACCGTCCGCGAGAAACTCAGCAAGCTGCGCGATCGCATCTTGAAGGGCGAGGATTTCGCCGGTATCGCTTCCGCCACGTCGGAAGACCCCGGCTCGGCGCCGGACGGCGGCGATCTCGGCTGGAGCGGCCCGGGTACGTTCGTTCCGGAGTTCGACAAGGCTATCGCGGATTTGAAACCCAACGAGATCAGTGAACCGTTCAAGACCCGCTACGGCTGGCACATCGTCCAGATGCTCGGCACCCGCACCTACGACAGCACCGATGACGTTCGCCGCCAAAAGGCCTTCGCCGCCATCCGCGAGAGCAAGGCGGACGAAGAGACCGAATTGTGGTTGCGCCGTTTACGCGACGAGGCATTCGTCGAAATCAAGATGTAGTGCGCGTACCGCGCATCATCATCACCTCGGGCGAGCCGGCCGGCATCGGGCCCGATGCGTGCGTGATGCTCGCGCAGAGCGCTTGGCCCGCCGAGCTGGTGGTTGCCGGCGACGCCGAGTTGCTCGCCGCCACCGCAGCTGCCTTGCACCTGCCGCTGCGCGTGCTGCCCTACACCCCGGCGCTGTCCGCCGGCCCCGCGCGCGCCGCCGGCATCGCGCACACCGCCGGCACCCTGCGGGTGTTGCACGTACCCGCCGCGGCGCCCGTGGTCGCCGGCACCCTGGACTCGCGCAACGCCGCATACGTGATCGAAACCCTGGATCGCGCCTGCGATGGCTGCATGAGCGGCGAGTTCGCCGCCATGGTCACCGCGCCGGTGCAAAAGAGCACCATCATGGATGCGGGATTCGCCTTCACCGGACACACCGAATACCTGGCGGAGCGCACGCATGCGGCATTGCCGGTGATGATGTTGCTGAGCGGCGAGCTGCGCGTGGCGCTGGTCACCACCCACCTGCCGCTGTCCGACGTGCCGCGAGCGATCACCCGGCAGCGACTGCTGGACACGCTGCGCGTCGTTCATGGCGACCTTGAGCGCCACTTCGGTCTGCGCGAACCGCGCATCACGGTCCTCGGGCTGAACCCGCATGCCGGCGAATCCGGGCATCTCGGCCGCGAGGAAATCGAGGTGATCGAGCCGGTGCTCGAGACGCTGCGCGCACAGGGTTATCAGCTGCGCGGCCCGGTGCCCGCCGACACCGCCTTCGCCCCGCAATTCTTGAGCGCCGCGGACGTCATCGTCGCGATGTATCACGACCAGGGCCTTCCGGTCATCAAACACGTGGGCTTCGGCAATGCGGTCAACGTGACGTTGGGACTGCCGATCCTGCGCACCAGTGTCGACCACGGCACGGCCTTGTCCCTGGCGCGCACCGGCAAGGCCGATGTCGGCAGTCTGCGCGCCGCGCTGTCGCTCGCCATCACGCTTGCGAGCCATGCAAGTCCGTAAGCGCTTCGGCCAGCATTTCCTGCACGATCCCGGAGTCATTCGCCGCATCGTCGATGCGGTGGCGCCGGCGCCGGGCGAACGCATCGTCGAAGTCGGTCCCGGGCGCGGCGCGCTCACCTGGAGTCTGCTCGAGCGCGCCCGCCGGCTCGACGTCATCGAGATCGACCGGGACCTGGCCGCGGTGCTGCAAAACGACAGCCGGGCCGCACAGCTTTCCGTGCATGTCGAGAACGTACTCGATACGGATTTCGTGGCGCTGCGCGGTGCTGGAGCGCCGCTGCGCGTCGTCGGCAACCTGCCGTACAACATCTCGACGCCCCTCTTGTTCCGCCTCCTGCAACAGCGTGCCGCAATCGGCGACATGTACTTCATGCTGCAAAAGGAGGTGGTGGACAGAATGGCCGCCCCACCTGGCGGCAAGGAATATGGCCGCCTGACCGTGATGATCGCCGCCTACGCCGAAGTCGAGGCACTGTTCGACGTGGGCCCCGGCGCCTTCTCGCCGCGACCGAAGGTATGGTCTGCCATCGTGCGGCTGCGACCGACGATCGAGCCGCGCTTCGACATCGGCAGCGACGGCTCGCTCCGCACCCTGGTCACGACCGCGTTTTCACACCGCCGCAAGACGCTGCGCAATGGCCTGAAGACCTTCCTGAACGATGCCGACATGGAAAGCTGCGGCGTCGATCCGCAGCAACGCCCGGAAACGCTCACCCCGGCGCAATTCGGCCTGCTCGCCGCCCGTTATTGTCAGGTCCTCGCGCAAGCGCGACAAAGCGCTTGATGCGCCGCCGAGTCCGTTATACTCCCAAGACAAATGGCCGGTTATCAGAAACTGCTGGTGCTGCTGGATCTGTCCGATGACAGCGAGCAAGTTGTGATTGCGGCGCGCAACGTCGCCGCGGGACCACAGGCGTCCATCGTGTTGCTGCACGTGGTCGAGTTCGTGCCGGTGGAACCGTTGGGCGAATCCTTGATGCCCACCATGGAAATCGAGGGCGAGCTCATCGCCCGCAGCCACGCGAAGCTCGAGCAATTGGCGGTGAGGCTCGGACTCGACGGCGCCACGAAGCGCGTCGAAGCGGGCAACACCAAGGCTGAGATTCTGCGGGTGGCCGAGGAGGAGCGCCCTGATGTGATCGTGCTCGGCAGTCATGAACGCCATGGCCTCGCCATCCTCGTCAACTTCACCGAAGACACGGTACTGCATGCGGCGCATTGCGACGTGCTGGCCGTGCGCTTGAAGTGAAATGCCCATGCAGACCGTGAAGACCCCGCCCGCGCGAATTCGCGTCGACGTCGAGACTTCCTACGTCGAGGAACAATCCAACCCGCACGACAAGCGCTTCGTTTTTTCATACACCATCACCATCCGCAACGAGGGCCAGGTGCCGGCGCGGCTCTTGACGCGGCATTGGATCATCACCGATGCCAACGGCAACGTGAAGGAGACGCGCGGCGACGGCGTCGTCGGCGAACAGCCGTACTTGAAACCCGGCCAGGGTTTCCGCTACTCGAGCGGCGCCGTCATCGAGACACCCGTTGGCACCATGCAAGGGAGTTATCAGATGATGGGCGATGACGGCCAGCAATTCGACGCGCCGATTGCGCCGTTCCGGCTGGCGATGCCCGGCGTGCTGCACTGACCTTTCAGGTCGATGGCACTTTACGCAATCGGCGACATCCAAGGCTGCGACGCCGAACTGGGCGCTTTATTGCAGCGACTCGCGTTCTCGGCTGATCGCGACCGCGTCTGGTTCGTCGGCGATCTCGTCAATCGCGGCCCGGAATCGCTCGACACGCTGCGCCGTATTCGCGCCCTGGGGGACGCCGCCACCGTGGTGTTGGGCAATCATGACCTGCATCTCCTGGCGGTCGCCTTCGGCCATGCCAAGGTGCGCAGCGACGACACCTTGAACGAAATCTTGGCGGCGCCCGACCGCGATGCCCTGTTCGAGTGGCTGCTCACCCGGCCGCTGCTGCACGAAGACCGCGCGCTCAATCTGTGTTTGCTGCACGCCGGGCTCGCACCCCAATGGGATATGAGCGCCGCGCGCGCCTGCGCCCGCGAATTCGAGGCGGCCCTGCAGCGCGATCCGCGGCAGGTGTTCGCCGAGATGTACGGCGACGAACCGAGCCGCTGGAGCCCCGCGCTCACCGGGGCGGAGCGGCTGCGCTTCATCGCGAATTGCTTCACGCGGCTGCGCTACGTCGACGCGGAAGGCCGCCTGGCGCTGCGCACCAAGGGACCCCCGGAAAAGGCGCAGAAAAAATCCCTGATACCGTGGTTCGATGCCGACCATGCCCGGTGGCATGGCCCGCGCATCGTCTTCGGCCACTGGTCGACGCTCGGCTTCTTCAGCAATGCGCATGTCGTCGGTCTTGACACCGGGTGCGTCTGGGGAGGGAACCTCACCGCACTGCAGCTGGACGCCGCCGATGCCCGACCGGTCAAGGTCAGCTGCCGCAAGTCGAGCGCCCCCGGTTACTGAACCGTGGGCTGATCCCACAGGGGCAGCGTCTTCAATATCTCACCGTGCACGAAGAAATGGCCGCCGCTCTGCTCCGCCGGCAAGCAGGTGATATCCTTGCGCACATTGCGCGTCACCAGCGTGGGGAGGATCTGACGCGCGAACTCCTGCACCAATTCGCAGTCGGCGATGCCCATGTTGCGGAAGGCATCGCTGGTGATGGTGAACCCGACGAAGCGCGCATCCGTCGCGGCGAGATCCCCCACCCGCAGCGGTTTCGCGGCAGCGTCGGGCAGGGCCGGCGCCGAAAAGATGACGCTCAAGCTGGGCTCGCGCGAGTTGGCACGCAGCCGGTCGTGGGCCTGGCAGGCGATCGCGACCACTTTCACATCGCGCCGTGCTCCCAGGTCGAGCAGCATGGCGCGCACCTTGTCACGCAAGCCGTCGCACGTGTAGCGCGCGGTACGGCCCAAAAACACGAAATCGATATGCCGCTCCTTCCAAACGGCCGCCACGGGGATGCCGGTGACCGGGGGAGCCGTGGTGCCCGATGTGGCACAAATCCCCGATGCGGCCGCGAGCAAACTCGCCATCCCCAAGAAAACCCGCATAGTGATCCCTCCTCCGGGCTAGGACCTGCCCTGGGCGACGAAGTTTCACGAGGGGGAGACGGCGGGCTGCCGCTGTAACGTGACGAAACTGTAATCGAAGCGATGGTCCGCGTCCGCCTGGTGACGCTCGCGGGACGTTTCGCGCCACGCGACATCCCGCCATTCGGAGAAAAACCTATCGCCGTCTTCGATCCGCGCGTGCACCAGCGTGAGATGGATGCAAGTGGCATACGGCAGGCATTGCCGGTACACCTCGGCGCCGCCAATCACCATCAATGCAGCCTCGCCCGCGCATTGCGCCGCGCGCCGCGCATCATCCAGCGATCGGACGATCGTGCAATCGACCGGCGCGAAACTCATCGAGCGCGTCAGCACCAGATTCAAGCGGCCCGGTAGTGCCTTGCCGATCGAAGTGTAAGTCTTGCTGCCCATGAGGATGGGCTTGCCCAACGTCAACGATTTGAAATGACGCAGATCCGCCGGGAGGCGCCACGGCAGCTGGTTGTTGCGGCCGATGACATCATTCTCGGCCGCAGCCACCACCAGTTCCAATGCGCTTGTCGCCATGAGCGGATTTATACGCCCGTGACTCGCAATCCACCAGCCGCCGCTCCATCGGCGGCTGATGATCTAACGACCGATCGAGCGCGGCTTCAGAGCGATGCCGCCAAGGTGGCCGGAGTCGCGCCCAACGGCAGCGCAGCGATGGTGGTTACCGTGCCGCGAAAGTCCGTGGAACACGTCGCGCGCGCGGTCGCGGCACCGGTCTTCGGATCGTGCGCTTCGAGCGTGAACGTGAATTCCGAGGGATAAAAATCCGCAAGAGTGCTGGACGTGCTGGCGCGATACGCGAACTTATAAGGTAACGAGCTACCCGAACCGGCGAGGCTCGCGGCAAACGCATTGGCGCAGGCCCGGGCAGAAGCCCTCTCGGATGATGCGTTGGAAATGGCGGGAGAAAGTGCTGCGATGCTGGCGACCGCGAGTGCAATGTATCGAAATTTCATGGTGGTATTCCTTGATGGTCAGAAAATACCAACGCCCCAGGATCAAGATAAAGAGTGGTCACTCCACCGACAAACGAGAATTTTTTTCATAACGCGCGTTTTTTTTCATGTGTGCGTCGCGGCGGGGCGCAATCGCGACGCGCGTCACACAACGCCGCATAAGGGCGCCAGCCCGCTACAGCGATCTAGGCGACGCGGCAGCTGCGCAAGATCCACTGCGTCAGCTCTTGCAGATCTTCGCGCGCCCGGTCTTCAGGCCGATGCAGCAGCACGTAATTCTCGTTGGTGGTCAATTCCGCTTCGAACAATTTCACGAGACCGCCCGCCACGAAGCGGTCGGCGCTCAAGCGCGCCGGCACCAGCGCGACGCCGACGCCTTGCTCCGCCGCCAGCACCACCGCCGACATGGTATCGAGGCGCACCAGACGATTCGGCTTGATCGGGGCGATCCCTAAGCCCAAAGCCCATCGCTCCCAGGCATCGCGTCGCTCCTCATGCAAAAGCAGCGTCTTGCCGTTCAAATCCGCGTAGGTATCGATCGGATTCTCCAACAGAAACTCGGGAGAACATGCGGCGATGAAGCTTTGCGCAAACAACTGATGCACCGTCAGCCCCTCCCACGGGCCGGTGCCGACCACGATGGACAGATCCGCTTCGGGTGGATGCGTTTTCGGCGCGGAGAATGAAGTCTCGATGCGGATGTCGGTCTCCTCGCGTGCCTGGGAGAACGACGACAAGCGCGGCAGCAGCAATTCGTTGGCAAAAAACGGCGGCACGTTCAGCCGGATGATGGTGCGCCCGTAACGCACCTGCAGCTGCTCGGTCACCTTCTCCAGCTTGGCGAAAATCTCGCTGATGTGCTCGAGGTAGTGCGCACCGGCATCGGTGAGGGTGAGATTGCGCACGCCCCGCTCGAACAACGCCACGCCTAATTGCTCCTCGAGCGCCTTGATTTGATGGCTGACCGCGGAGGGAGTAACGAACAACTCTTCGGCCGCGGCCTTGAAGCTTTGAAGCTTGGCCGCGACCTGGAAGGTCTTGAGAAATTTGAGCGACGGCAAGCGCATATGTTCAACCAAAGCTAAGAATTAATCGGTGCAATTACCGCTGGGTCCCTCACGGCAAAAACGAGCTATACTATACCATCGGATCAAAGCAACATTCGTGCCAATGGCTTAAACCCGCGTAAACCGCCTGCCCTCGGCGCCGCCTCGGCCGCTGCTGCCATGTTCGCGAGCGTGCCGCCGCCGCTGCGCACACATCTGGCGCAGAGAAAGCATGCACGGCACGTAAGAATTTTCAATGACACATGTTCATGTCATCACCGGCAGCTTCGGCGCCGGAAAAACCACCGCCATCCGCCAACTGATGTCACATAAGTCGGAAAGCGAGTTGTGGGTCGTGATCCTCAATGAATTCACCGCTGCGGGACTCGATGCGCTGAGCGTCGCCGAATCCGCACGTGGCAGCTATGACGTGCGTCAGGTTGCCGGCGGCTGTCTTTGCTGCGTGGGCGAGTTGGAGTTCGGCAAGCAGCTGCGCGACATATTGCGGCACTTGCACCCCATCAGAGTGCTGATCGAGCCGAGCGGTGCCGGCCATGCGGCCGACATCGTCGATGAATTGGCAACCTATGAGGCGCAGCGGGCGCTGACATTGGACAGCGTGGTGTGCTTGGTCGATGCGCTCGATTGCGCCCGGATTCTGCAATCTCGCGAGGCAAACGAGTGGTCGCAAATCCAATCGGCCGATGTGCTGCTGATGTCGAAGGCAGATCTCGCCGGTGCGGCGGAGCGTCAAGCGTTCGATGCAATCGCCGCCGCTCAATATCCGGTGAAGGAGCATGTCGGCGTCTGCCAGAACGGCGAACTGCCTGCCGCCGCCATGTGCGCCTACGCACGCACGCCGCGCTTGTCGCTGCTGCGCGAAACCGACATCGCTGCACCGCCCGTGACCGTGCCATTCCCTTTGGCCGGATTCGAGGGCAGCGAAACCCGGGCGAGTCGTCTCGGTCTCTGGGCGGTGAGCTGGCAGCTACCGCGCGAACTCAGCTTCGCGCGCGTCGTCATCGAGCCACGGCTCAACTGGATGCATGAGGCCTATCAGGGCTCGTTGCGGCGCTTCAAGGCCGTGTTTCGCACCGGACCCGGGCCGTCCTGGCTGGTGCAAAGCCATGGTCACGGCATGTCGGGCGAGGACAGCGCGTACCGTCGCGACAGCCGCATCGAGATCTTGCTCACGGGTCCGCCCACCGAATATTTCCTCGATGCCTGGCGCGGCATGCTGCGCGACGCCGCGCTCCCGCCGCGGTCATGAGTTCCGTTGTCGCCGCCGCGCAGACGGCAGACTCTGCGCGCAGAGGACTCTCGCCACTCATCATCGGTTGCCTGGCCGCCACCTGGCTCATCTGGGGCTCGACCTACCTGGTGGTGCGTGTCGTCCTGGTGGACTTTGCGCCGTTCTTTTTGATGGCCACGCGTTTTCTGGCCGCCGGTGGGGTGTTGATGGCGTGGCAGTTCGCGCGCGGCGCCACGCCGCCTTGCGCCCGTGAATGGCGTAACGCCGCCGTGATCGGCACATTGATGCTCGGCGGCGGGATGGGTGGCGTCGCCTACGCGGAACAGACGATAGCCTCAGGCCTCGTGGTCGCCTTCATTGCCGTGATGCCGATATTGCTGATCGTGGTCAATCTGACGTTTCGCGTTTTTCCGCGCCGCGCCGAGGTGTTGGCCGTGTGCGTCGGTCTTGTGGGCGTGCTGATGCTGACCCAGGGGCCCGGCCTGCGCGGGTCACCCGCCGGCCTCATTGCGATTTCACTCGGCACCATGGGCTGGGCACTCGGCAGCGTGTGGAGTCAGCGCGGCCTCCCCCTCGCGGCCGGAGCGACCGGCTACGCGTCCCAGATGCTCTGCGGCGGCGTCGCGCTGCTCATCATGTCCGCGCTCGCTGGAGAGCATTGGCATCGGCCGGTGCACGACGGCAGCTGGATCGGCTGGGCCTATCTCGTGCTGTTCGGTACCTTGATAGGATTCAACGCCTACATGGTGCTGCTGAAGCGCACTACCGCCACCCTGGCCGCCAGCTATTCGCTGGTCAATCCGGTCGTCGCCCTGATGCTCGGCGTCACCGTGGGCGGCGAGAGCGTTTCGGTGTGGGAGTGGGCGGCGGCCGGCGTCGTGATCAGCGCCGTCGTGCTCTTGTTCTTGGGCCGACGCGCGTAGCTCGCTCAGCCTCCGGAGCGCACCTGACGCTCAGTCGTTCGCAATCTCGAATTCAATCGTGATGCCGAGATCGCCCAAGGTCCGGCTCACCTCGGGCGCCAGACTGAAGCCGTCCAAGGCATCCGGCGCAAGCGCCACCAACAAACTCACCTGACCCCCCTCGGCGCGAATGCGCTCGAACATCGCGGCATGCGACCGCAGGAACCGCATCGTGCTCCAATAGAGTACGGAGCCCACGTTATCCTCCATCGCTTTCGCGAATTGCCGCTGCACGATCTCCACTTTGGCGAAGCCGGAAAATGCCGTGTCTTCGTGCAACGAAACGGGATCGAGGCTGCCGAGCCAATAGCTCTCGCAATGAAATGACGCGTTCGTCAAGTCCTCGCGCGGGTGGCGCGGCGTGCCGGCGCGAAAGGAATGCCGGGCTTCGACGCCCAATTCGCGCGACACGGCCGCGGGGTCGATCGAGGGATGGCGGATGCGCAGCGAGAGTTCGAACGGCAGAGATTGACGAGTCGCGAGTTTCTTGGCTTCCATAAATTGAACTCCGGAGGGGTCTGGAGAAGTTATGCCAGCGTCAAGCCACGTACATAGCATCGCCGCAGCGGCGCAAAAAAGTCAATTGTCCGATCACTTCAAGTACTTGTCGAACCAGGCGAGCGTTCGCTCGAGCGCATCGGCGGCGTGCTGCGGCTCTCTGAGCCCATGCCCTTCGCCGGGATAGATCATGATGGCAGTCGGCACACCGAGGGCCTTCAAGGCATGCCAGAACTCCTCGGTCTGCGGCGCGGGACACTCGATGTCGCGCTCGCCGACGTATGCAAACGTCGGCGTCTGAACATTCTTGATATAGTTGATCGCCGAGGAGCGCGCATACACCGCGGGGTCGTCGTAGACCGACCCGCCGAAGTAAGGCGGCATCCAGCCGTCGATGCCGTTCTCGCCATAATACGACTGCCAGTTGCTCAAGCCCGCCGCGGCCACTGCCGCCTTGAATCGATGCGTCTGCGTGACCGCAAACATCGTCATGAAGCCGCCGTAGCTGCCGCCCGTCAAGCCGAGCCGTCCCTCATCGATCGGCGCGGCAGCCTCAACCGCATCGATGCCGGTAAGGATATCGCGCAGATCGCCGTAACCGAAATCGCGGACGTTTGCGGTGGTGAAACGCTCGCCCTGCCCGAAGCTGCCGCGCGGATTCGGATAAAAGACCGCCCAGCCGCGCTCCAGCAGATCTTCACGCAGACCCGGACCGGCGAACGACGGGCGCGATGCGGCCGCGGGCCCGCCATGCACGATGGTGATCATCGGGATCCTGCCGTTGGGGTGCGGCGGCAACAGCAGCCAGCCCTGGACGTCGAACCCCTCGTTTCGCCAGGTGAGACTCTGCACCGTCATGGGCGGCGCGCTGACATGCGCATTCAACTGCGTGAGGTCACGCCAGTGGTTGATGCGGCCGACCAGGATTTCCGGCGGACTGGTGAAGCTCTCGTGCGCCGCCGCAAGCGTGTCCGACGGACATCCCAACGAAGCGCCCGGCTCCTTGCCGTCCAGCGTTTCTTTGCCCGCCCACAGCACGCGCGGCGCCGCCGCCGCGTGCGCCGTGCCTAATTCGACCAATTGTGACTCATCGCCCACCAACAACGCGGCGCGCAGCTTCCCCTGGCAACTCCAGCCAAGCGACGTGGCGGAGGCATGGATGTCCGGTGTCAAATCGATCGCCGCACCGGTGTCGAAGGCGAGCGCGTACACGTCACCGCCGGTCGAACCAAAATCACTCATGATCCCGGCGATGAAAGCCACCGTCTTGCCGTCGCGCGACACCACCGGATCGGCAAGTTGTTGCCGCACGTCGACCGGGATGTAGAGCACCCGCGCTTCGCCAGTCGCGTTGAACGAGTACAGCTTGGCGACCCACCAGTTATCGTCACCATCGCCCGGCGCGGCCGTGCCCACGAAGCCGGCACCGTCCGGGCGCCAGCCGTATTCATACACGAATAAATCTGCAGGCGATGCCCATTGCAAATTCCCATCAATGAGCATGGCGATCCTTTGCTCCGCCGGCGTCGCATCGAGATCGCCCGCAATGGCAGCTCCGGCTTCCGTCGCGCCGACTTCTTTACGCGCGTTCTCGGTCGCGAGCATGGCAAGCACGCCGCTACGGCCGTATTTCAAGGCGGTGACCGTGCCGCTGAACGCGAGCCTTCGGGTCAAGCCGCTGCCGCTCGGCGTCACCTCATAAACATCATAGGCGTGACTGCCCGGCGTGCGCAGCGCGAAACTCAGGTGCTTGCTGTCGGGACTCCAGGCAAGTGAACTCGGCCAGCACTGCGGCACCCGGCCGCAAGGCAGAGCAATCCGCGTCTCATGGCCATCGGCGGCGTGGCCATCGGTAATGTGCCGGATCACGAGGTCGCGCAGTTCCGGATAAAAGCCGCCGCGCGGCGAATCGCCCTCGACCGATGCCACATAGGCTGAGTCCGGCGAGATGACCACTTGTAAGTAGCGATGTACCGGCGGCGATGGCGACTGCGACGACTCCGCCGGTGCCGAAACCGGAGCTGCGGCGCTGGCCGTGCTGGCGTTGCCCACGGCCACGAGGCCGCATGCGGCCAAGAGGAGACGCAGCAGAAAATTAGGGTTCATGGCCACACTCACGATAGCTCCGCAGAGCGAAGCTCGAGAGTGTGCCAGCTTTGCTCAGCGTACGGCGGGCATCAGTGTCTGGCGGGACTTAGCGCGCCCAGTGACCCGGCGCCATGCGCCACCCGCCCCCGGCACGCACCCACGTGTGAGCCACCCAGTGATAGCCAGGGCGTCCCGCACCCCAATGACCGGGAACCCATACATGCGTTCCACCAACCCAATTCCAATAACCACCGAACCACACGTACCCCGGTGCCGGGGCAACGCCCACGACTTCCACCGGTGCAGGCGGCGGCGCCACCGCCACCACGTGCGGCGCGTAATAGTAGCCAGGCGCAGGGGCCACGACGCAGCCGGAGACCAGACTGCCCGCGATCAGGATGGTCCCCAGTACTGCCTTGAATCCAGTCAATGCCTTCACGATTGCTCCTCGATGTCCGGTGTCGTAGCACGCCTTACATCCAGTCAACGCAGATGGCGCCGAATGGATGACGTTCAAGGCCCGCCCGGTGAAGGCGTGACGGATTATGCGATCAGTGTCTCAGTTTCGGCTTGAGTTTGGCCGTGAACAGTTCCTGCAAAGCAGCCCAGTGCCGTTCGCTCGCCGCCGCGTCGTATACCGGCGTATCGCGAAACACCCAGCCATGCTTGGCGGGGTAAGTCTCGATGGTATGGTCGACGCCCGCATCGCTGAGCGCGGTCGCAAGCCGCGCTTTCATGTCATCGGGAAACGACTCGTCCTCGATCGCACCGGCAACGTAGACACGCGATTTGATTTTCGGCGCGAGCAGATGCGGACTGTCCGGCGCAGTCGTCGCAAGCCGCCCGCCATGAAAGGATGCGGTCGCGACGATGTGATCGGGATATGTTCCAGCGGCCGTGAGTGACATGAGGCCGCCCATGCAATAGCCAGTGGTGCCGATGCCGCCTGGGAGCACGTCGGGTTGCGCCGCCAAATAATCGAGAAATGCCCGCGTGTCGGACATGATGTTCGCCGGTGTCGCGAACGCGAAAAATTTCTCCATCAGAATCTTTCGCTTCGCCGGATCGCTGAACACGGTAAAGGGATCCATCGGTTCGTACGGACCCGACCGATAGAACAGATCCGGCAGCATGACGAAATAACCGTAGGTGGCGAGTCGCTCGCCCAACTCCAACATCGCCGGACGAATCGCTAGCCCATCCATATAGACGAGGATCGCCGGCCAAGGACCGCCCGTCGCCGGCCGGTAAATGTAGGTAGGACAAACTCCATCACGTGTCTTGATCTCGATCTTGGTCATAAGGGCGCTTTGAACCTCCACAGGTGAGTTTCCGGTGAGTGTAACTCCGTTTCTCGTCAATCCTCGCCTACACCTCGATGTTATCGATCAACCGCGTCCTGCCGAGCTTGGCCGCGCCCAACACCACCATGGCCTCGCCCGGCAGGGCGTCGCCCGGCGCCCGTTCACTCAAATCGCGCTGCCGGCGAATTGCCACGTAATCCGGCTGCCACCCGCGAGCCGCAAGCTGCGCCATGGCCTCCCGCTCGAGCACCGCGTGAACGGCGCGCGCCTCATGATCCGCTGGTGCGGCGCGCACCGTGTCCGCGACCCCGCGCAACACGCGCTGCAACTCCGCGGCTTCCTCCCGCTCGGCGTCTTCAAGATAGCCATTGCGGGAGGAGAGCGCGAGACCGCTCGCGCTACGCACCGTTTCGCCTGCGATGATGTCGATCGGCAGAGCGAATTGCTGCACCATGTGCTCGATGACCAGCAGCTGCTGGTAGTCCTTCTTGCCAAACACGGCAGAGCTCGGCTGGACGATGGCGAACAGCTTCATCACCACGGTGCACACGCCCACGAAGAAGCCGGGGCGAAAACTGCCTTCGAGAATGTTAGCGAGAGCCGGCGGCGGCTGGATGGTGTACGACTGGTCTTCGGGATACATTTCCCGTGCGCTCGGCGCGAACACGATGTCGCAACCGCCGCTCGACAGCAGTTCGCAATCACTGGTCAACGTGCGTGGATACGTGGCGAAATCCTCGTGCGGCGCGAATTGCAGCGGGTTCACGAATATGCTCGCGACTACGCGGCCGGGCTTCTGCCTCGCGACCCGCACCAGCGACAAATGGCCCTCGTGCAAATTGCCCATGGTCGGCACGAAGTTGACCGCCCGCTCCCCCGACAGCGCAGCGCGCAATTCGGCGATGGTATGGACTATGCGCATCATCGCCCGATCAAAAGCCGTGCAACGTGTCGTCGGGAAATTTGCTTGCCTTGACGTCGACCACGTACTGACGCACTGCCGCCTCGATGCTCGGTTGGTTCTCGAGAAAGTTGCGCACGAAGCGCGGCGTGTTGCCGTGCGAGAGTCCGAGCAGGTCGTGCAGCACCAGCACCTGGCCGCTGCAGCCGACGCCGGCGCCGATACCGATCACCGGCACCGGCAGCTTCTTGGTGATGTCCCGCGCGAGGTCTGCGGGTACCATCTCGAGCACCAGCAAACCGGCTCCCGCCGCGGCCAGTTCCTCGGCATGGGTATACAGCAGACTGGCCGCGCGAGCATCGCGCCCCTGTACCCGATAACCGCCCAAGGCATGCACCGACTGCGGCGTGAATCCCAAGTGAGCACAGACCGGAATGCCGCGATCCGTCAACTGCCGTACGATCGGCGCGGTCCAGCCGCCGCCCTCGAGCTTCACCATCTGCGCGCCCGCCTGCATCAGGCGAACGGCATTGTGCAGCGCCAGTTCCACCGATTCTTGATAGCTGCCGAAGGGCAGGTCGGCGATGAGCCAGGCGGTGCGATTGGCTCTCGCCACGCTGGCCGTGTGATAAACCATCTCGTCGATCGACACGGACAAGGTGGTGGGATGGCCTTGCAGCACCATGCCGAGGGAATCGCCCACCAGCAGCACATCGACGCCGGCGCCATCGAGCACGTGCGCGAACACCGCGTCATAACACGTCAGCATCGCAATCTTTTCACCCGCCGCGTGCATGTCACGCAGGCGATGCATCGTCACGGGCTTGCGGTTGTTCATGCCATATTGTGATACATGCGACGCGCGCGAACCAGTCGGCCGGCGTCACACTTTTAGGCTTAAGTCGTTGAATGCGTTCAACGAGTTGCTGGAACGCATTTGTCAGGGCGCGATTCGCCGTCCATGAGGCGGCGTCTATCTTGATCGCAGGTGCGGTACGATTCCGGGATGGCTGATCCCTCCTTTCCTGAGCCCATACGGGTGTATTACGACGGCGGTTGTCCCGTGTGCTCGCGCGAGATCGCGTTTTATCGCACCCGGCCGGGCACTCACGGCTTTACCTGGGTCAACGTCAATGGCTGTGACGGGGCAGCGCTCGGTCCGGATCTGACCCATGAAAAGGCGATCTCGCGGATGCACGTCCGACTTGCGGACGGGCGACTGGTGAGCGGCGCCGCGGCGTTTGCCGCGATGTGGCGCCAGATGCCTGGCTTTCGCTGGCTTGGGTGCTTGCTTGCGGTGCCGCCGTTCGGGCTGTTCGCGGAAATTGGTTATCGCGGCTTTCTGCTCGTGCGCAAGCTGTGGCGCCGATGAGCGTCGAACTCACCATGCTGGCGTGGAGCGTGGCGCTTGGCTTCGTGTACGTGTTCTTGGCGGCGTTGCTCGGCACCCAACAGCGGGGCTTGAAGTGGAATGCGAGCAATCGCGACGGCGAGCCGCAGCCGCTCACCGGTTTCGCCGCGCGGGCGTCGCGTGCCAACAAAAACTTTCTCGAAACCTTCGGCTTCTTCGCCGCCGCAGTTCTCGCGGTGGCAGTGGCGCAGCACACCACACCGCATACCGCGTTGGGCGCGAAAATCTATTTCTGGTCGCGGCTCGCTTATCTGCCGATTTACGTCATCGGCATTCCCTATCTGCGCACCGCGGTCTGGGCCCTCTCGTTTTGGGGCATCCTCCAGGTGTTGGAAGCGTTGTTCTGATCGGCGACGCCAAGCCGCGCTAGCCGAAGATCATGAACACGAGCGCCAGCTTCACCGCAAGCGCCACGGCGATGAACAGACGCTCACCCAAGCTACGACCGGTGTCTTTCATTTCTTCGCTGCCAGGATCTCATCGAGGCGCGCCGGTGTCGAGGTATCGCGCTCCAAGTGCGGGTAGCGTAATCCATCATGATAATCGACCTGGACCACACGAAACCGGTCGCCGCTTTTGACCATCAATTCGATCGGCGCCGTGGAGGCCTTGGCCGTACGAATGGCCGAGATCAGCACTTCCCCGCTGTATGCAACCCCGTTCACCGCGAGGATCTGAGTGCCCTTCGTGAGCTTCGCCTTGAAGGCAGGACTGTTCCACAGCACGGCGGCAATCTCGCCGTTCTTTTCGTCCATGTCCAGCCCCACGGAGAATTGCAAGCTGGTGCGCTTGCGTTCGCTATCGTGCGCTTTCAAGAGCGTGTTCGGCACGTCGGTGTAGGTCAGCGTGTAGCCGCCCCGCTTGATGCCGTCCAAGGGCGCTGGCAGGT
>Ga0116230_10000768_pt1 | contig 28867 bp, 26 predicted proteins | sample S1TSphfallax_3_FD_88678 | JGI IMG/M metagenome (GOLD analysis project Ga0116230, IMG submission 88678) | Host-associated microbial communities from peat moss isolated from Minnesota, USA - S1T2_Fd - Sphagnum fallax MG | ecosystem: Host-associated > Plants > Peat moss > Unclassified | place... | reverse complement strand
GCGCAGGGCGACCGCTCCGAAGCCCTCCTGAGGGCCCTCTCCGACGCGCCCGGCCCCCCGGGCTTTGAAGAGGCGGTGCGCGCCCTGATGGTGCGCGAGATGCAGCCCAATGCGGACAGCATCGAATACGACGGGCTCGGCTCGGTCATCGCCCGCCAGGGGTCGCAAGGTCCCAAGATCATGCTCGACGCCCACATGGACGAGTTGGGGGGCGTGGTTCGGCGCACCACCAAGGATGGGTTGCTCACCATGCAAATGCTGGGCGGGTGGCTGGACCAGGCCCTCCCGGATCAGAGGTGGATCATCATCGGCTCCAAGGGGCCGGTGACCGCCGTGACGGGCATCCGCGACATCCATGTGGCCAGCGCGGAGGAACGCGCCAGGGTCATCCCCCGGGACAGCCTCTATTTGGACGTCGGGGCGCGATCGGCTGCGGAAGCGGAGGCCATGGGCGTGGGGCCAGGCGATCCGGTCGTGCCAGATTCGTCCTTCCAATCCCTCAACGGCGGGGGTCGGTATGTGGGCAAGGCTTTTGACGATCGGGTGGGCTGTGCGGTCGTGGTGGAGGCGCTCCGCCGCCTCAGGGCCACGGGCCATCCCAATAGCCTCTATGTGGCCGCGACGGTTCAAGAAGAGGTTGGACTGCGCGGCGCCCGGACCGCCGCCGACAAGATCAGACCCGACGTAGGCCTCGCTATCGAAGGCGGCGTCGCCGGCGACACCCCCGGACACAGCCCGGAGGAGACCCAGGCGGCGCTCGGCGCGGGACCCGGTATTTTTCTCTACGATTCAAGCGCTTTACCGAGCCGCAAGCTTACCGCGCTCACCCGCGAGCGAGCGAAGGCCATCGGCGTTCCCCTGCAGCTGGACCTGGTCCAGGGCTATGGCGACGATTCCGCAGAGATTCAAAAGACCGCCGGGGGGGTGCCGACGGTGAATCTTGTGGTCCCGGTGCGCTACACCCACGCCCACAATGGGGTGATGGACAAGGCGGACTTTGATCGGATGGTGGACCTTGTCGTTGACCTGATCCAGCATCTCGACGCGGGGACCGTGGCCAAGATCCGCGATTTCAGCCCGACGCCGTGAGGCGTCGGGCTCGCCGCGTTTAGCCGACGATTTCCGCGTCGGTGAAGAATTGGGCGATTTCGATGGCTGCGTTCTCGAGGCTGTCGGAGCCGTGCACGGAATTTTCGCCGATGGAGAGGGCGAACAGCTTGCGGATGGTGCCTTCGTCCGCCTGCTCGGGGTTGGTGGCGCCCATGACGGCGCGGTAGCGTTGGACGGCTTCATCGCCTTCTAGGACCTGCACCACCACGGGCTCGGCGGTCATCTGCGCCACCAGCTCGCCGTAGAAAGGACGGTCCTTATGAACGGCGTAAAACGCCTTCGCCTGCTCCTCGGTGAGGTGAACGCGCTTCTGGGCGACGATGCGAAGGCCGGCCGCTTCGATCACGGCGTTGATCTTGCCCGTGATGTTGCGACGGGTCGCGTCCGGCTTCAGAATCGAAAATGTGCGTTCAGTCATGGAATTACTTCTTTATGTGGGATTGGCCGTCGCGGGTCGCGGGCTTATAGCCGCCGCTCCCCGCCCCGCCAAGGTCGCACGTCGGTTTAAAAGCTCCCCATGCTGCAGATCAACGAACTAGAATTCACCGCCTGGGGCCGGCGCTTCTTCGACCGCGCCACCGTGTCTATTCCGCCAGGATCCAAAGTGGGCTTGGTGGGCCGCAACGGCGTAGGCAAATCGACGCTTTTCAAACTTATCAAGGGCGAACTTCACCCGGGCGGCGGGGACATCTCCATGCCGCGAAACGCCCGGATGGGCGCCGTGGACCAGGAGCACCCCGCCACGGACGTGACCCTGATAGACACCATCCTCGCGGCCGACGTGGAGCGCCACGCCCTCATGACGGAGCTGGAGACGGCGGCACCCGAACGCATTGGCGAGATCTGGGGCCGCCTGATTGAGATCGATGCGGACCGCGCGCCGTCGCGTGCGGCGGAGATCTTGGCGGGGCTGGGGTTCCCGGCGTCGGATCTTGAACGCACCATGGCCGAGTTCTCCGGCGGTTGGCGCATGCGCGTCGCCCTGGCGGCGGCCCTGTTTGCGGAACCCGACGTCCTCCTCCTGGACGAGCCCACCAATTACCTCGACCTTGAAGGGGCCCTGTGGCTTGAGGCGCGCCTGAAGAAATATCCGCACACGGCCATCATCATCAGCCACGATCGTGAGCTTTTGAACAACTCCGTCGACTCGATCCTGCACGTGCGGGAGGGAAAGCTCGATTTCTACACCGGCGGCTACGATGACTTTGAGCGTCGTCGGGCGGAGAAGGCCCGCCTGGCGGCCGCCGGCCGCGCCAAACAGGAGGCTGAACGGGCTCACCTGCAGGCCTTCGTCGATCGCTTCCGGGCCAAGGCGTCGAAGGCCGCCCAGGCCCAGTCGCGCATGAAGCGCCTGGCCAAACTCGAACCTGTCGCCATGACGGTGGAAGAGCGGGTGGCGCCGTTTCTGCTGCCCTCGCCCAAACGCCCCCTCGCCCCTCCCCTCATACGGCTGGAGGACGCCAGCGTCGGCTACGACGGCGCGCCGGTGCTGCGCCGGCTTAATCTGAGACTGGACGTGGACGATCGGATTGGTCTGCTGGGCGTGAACGGCGCGGGTAAATCCACCTTCGCCAAGATGATCGCCGGAGCGCTCCCGGTGATGCACGGCGATGTACACCGCGACCGGCGGATCCAGGTCGGATGGTTCCACCAGCACCAGATCGAGGCCCTGGATCCAGAGGACACGCCCATGGAGATAATCCGCCGGGCGACGCCTGACCTCGCCGAATCCCAGCGCCGCTCCAAACTCGCCCAGTTCGGGATCGGCTTCGAAAAGCAGGAGACCACGGTCGCCAATCTGTCCGGGGGGGAGCGGGCGCGGCTTCTCTTGAACCTGGTGGCCATGAGCGCCCCGCACCTTCTGATCCTCGACGAACCGACCAACCATCTGGATATCGACAGTCGGCGCATGCTCCTCGACGCCCTGAACGACTACGAGGGAGCCGTCATCCTCATCACCCACGACCGATCGCTCATGGAGCTTGTCGCAGACCGGCTCTGGCTCGCCGCAGACGGCGGCGTGAAACCCTTCGACGGCGATATGGACGATTACGCCCGTTTCGTCCTCGACCGGGCGCGCATGGCGGCGCGGGGGCCTTCGCAAGCAAAGCCCGACGCGGCCAAAGCCCCTGTGCCGGCGCCTCAGCCGCCCCCGCAGGCGAACGCCGCACAAACTGCAATCTTGAGGCGGAAGCTTGAAGCGGCTGAACAGAAGCTGGCTCACGCCACGCGCCGGGTCGGCGAGCTGGACGCGCTCCTCGCCGATCCCGCCCTCTATGTGAAGGAGCCTGCGCGCGCCGCCGAGCTGGGCCGCACCCGCATCGCAGCCCAGAGCGCCCTTGACCAGGCGGAAGCGGCCTGGATTGCCGCGGCTGAAGCCCATGAGGCCGCTTCCCGCGTCGGGGTCTGAGCCGCCTTTAGGCTGTAGATCTCAGGCCTGCTTCTCCCAGCCCCGTTCGCTCCGCCGCCAATAGGAAGCGGCGCGCCCCTCGACCTTGAAACTCCGCCAGATCTGCCGGGCGGCGGCGAGCGCCTCAGCGTCAGCCCCCTCGAAGAGGAGCACGCACCGGGTGAAGCCCGAAACGTCCCCCGGCGCCGCCCCGTCCACAAGAAAAAGGACCTGCGCCCCGTTAGGATTGCCGGGACCGTGCGTAAGAACAACCGGCTGGCGCTCGGCCTCAGGCTCGCCGGCGACGCCATGGGGAAGGAAGGCGTCGTCCCGGTAGGCCCAGAGGTGGACGTCGAGGCGCTCCACCGTCTCCTCCGACGGCGCGCGCACCAGCGCCCGCCAATTACGGGCAAGGGTCTTCTCGAGGAGTTCGGGGAGGACGTCGTCCACCCCGATCCCCTCAAGATGGTAGAACCACGCCTCACAGGCGTCGCTCATCCCTCGTAGTGATCCCTGACCAGACGATCGAGGAGCCTGACGCCGTAGCCTGTCGCCCCCTCCGGCGTCGTGGGCTGCGTGGAGGGCTTGCGCCAGGCGGTGGCGGCGATGTCGAGGTGAGCCCAGGGAAGGCCGTTGACATATTTCTGCAGAAACAACGCCGCGGTGATGGATCCGCCCGGCCGTCCGCCGATATTCTTCATGTCCGCGGCGAGGCTTTCGATCTGCTTTTCGTAGGCCGCCGGCAGGGGCATGCGCCAGAGGGCCTCCCCTTCAGCCTTGCCCGCGGCCACCAGGCGCTCGGAGAGGAGATCGTCGTTGCTAAAAAGTCCTGCGAAATCATGGCCCAGCGAGATAATTATGGCGCCGGTGAGGGTTGCGAGATCCACCATGAACTTCGGCTTGAACCGTTCTTGGCAGTACCAGAGGGCGTCCGCAAGAACGAGGCGGCCCTCTGCGTCGGTATTGATGACCTCAATGGTCTGACCCGAGAGGGAGGTGACGATGTCGCCTGGGCGCTGCGCGTTGCCGTCAGGCATGTTCTCAACAAGGCCAAGAATGCCGATGACGTTGGCGCGCGCCTTTCGGCCCGCAAGGGCGCACATGAGGCCGGCGACGGCTCCGGCGCCGCCCATGTCCCACTTCATGTCCTCCATGCCGTCAGCGGGCTTCAAGGAGATGCCGCCGGTATCGAAGCAAACCCCCTTGCCCACGAAGGCGATGGGCTGGGCGTCCGGATCCTTGGCGCCCTTCCAGTGGATGACCACCAGCTGGCTCTCCCGCCGGCTCCCCTGGCCGACCCCGAGCAGGGCGCCCATGCCCAGCTTTTTCATGTCCTTCTCGCCGAGAATCTCAACCTCGAGACCGAGGCGCTCGAGCTTTTTCACGCGCTTGGCGAACTCTTCCGGATGCAGGATGTTCGCCGGCTCTGAGACGAGATCGCGAGTGAAGAACACCCCATCGGCGAGGGCGTCGAGGGGCTGGTGCGCCTTCTTGGCGGCCTTTGGATCGTCACAGGCGATGAGCACGTGCTGGATGGAGGGCTTTTTCTCCTCCGGCTCGGTGGTTTTGTAGCGGTCGAAGCGATAGCTCGCGAGGCGAACGCCCAGGGCGGCGTGGGCGGCGGCGTCGGGGCCGTGCCCGGAAACGTTGACCACCAGCACGTCCGCGCCCGAGGTTTTGACGGCCTGGTAGGCGGCGGCGGCGAAGGTTTCTGCGCCCTTGTGGTCGAACGCTGCGGCGTCCCCCGCGCCCAGGAGAAGGACGCGCGCGGCCTCAACGCCCGAGGGGGCGATGATGTCGAGGGTCTGTCCCGACTTGCCGCCAAACCGGCTGTCGGCCACCGCCCGCGACAGGGCCCCAGACGTGCGCCCGTCGAGCTCGGAGGCGGGGGCCGACAGGGCGCCGTTCTCAAACGCGAGCACCGCGAGGGCGGCGCGCCCTTCCACGGCGGCGTCCGGAGCGACAAATTCGATCTTCATTCACATGCTCCCAGCCGAAACATTCGGCGTCTTCACCCGGTGAGTTGTAGCCTGTGCGCGGGGACGTGTAGAAGGGGGCGCGCGCGTTTACCGTTTTTACCCGCCACGCGCGGCCCGAGCCCCATGCGATTAATTGACCGATACCTCTTTCGCCAGCTGCTCTGGCCGACCATCGCGGTGACGGCCGCCCTGGCGGGCGTCGGCCTCCTGAGCCAGACCTTGTCGGAAATCGATGTGTTGGTGAACCAGCACCAATCCTTAAACGTTTTCCTCACCCTCGTCGCCCTGAGTCTCCCCCAGACCCTTGCCATGGTGCTGCCGGTCGCGCTGTTCGTGGCCGCCCTCATAGCCCTAAACCGCCTGCATACCGAACAGGAGATCGTGGTCTGTTACGCCGGCGGCCTCTCTCGCTGGCGGGTGACCTCACCGGCGATTCGCCTGGCCGTCCTCTGCGCCCTGATCACCCTTGTGGTGAACCTCTGGATCGCCCCCTGGTGTTACCGGGAGACGCGAAACGTCCTCTTCCGGATCAAAACGGACCTCGTCTCGTCCCTGGTGCGGGACGGCCAGTTCACCCAGCCCGCGCCGGGCCTGACGGTGTACGCCCAAAGCACCGACCGGAATGGCGAGTTGCACAATGTGTTCATCGATGAGGAGAAGCCCGACGGCGGATCGACCTCGTTTAGCGCGAAGTTCGGCCACATCGTCAAACGCGGAGACCAGCCGGCCCTGATCCTGCGCCAGGGGTCAAACCAGCATTTCGACGCCCGGGGCGTGCTGCAGTACGTGACCTTCGTCGAGTACGTCTTCGACCTCACGCCTTACATCAACACCGACGATGCGGTGCACTACAAAAACTCCGACCGGTATCTGCACGAGCTAATAAGGCCCGATCCGGACGAGAACCTCACGCGCCACGACAAGAAAAAGTTCATCGCCGAGGCCAATGCGCGCTTAGCGACGCCGCTTTACAACATCGCCCTCATATCTCTGGCCCTCACCGGCGTTCTGGGCGGCCCCTTCAGTCGCACGGGATACGGTCGGCGCATCGCCATCGTCTGCGGCTCAGCAGCCGTGATCCGTATTCTCGGGTTCGGCGCCCAGACGGCCTGCGAGGCCGCGCCAGCGCTCAACGTCTTGCAATACGCCATCCCCCTGATCCCGACCTTCGTGTGCCTTAGACAAGTCTACCGACCGGCCGCGCCCCGCTCTGCGCACCTCATGCGGATGACCGAACTCCAGCCCCTTGGAGCGGCCTGATCATGGGCGTTCTCGGACAGATTGAGCGCTATGTGCTCGTGCGCACCCTCATGGGCGTGGCCATGGCCCTGGCGGTGATCTCCTCCATCATCTTCCTCATCGAATTCGTCGAACTCAGCCGCACCCTCGGCGCGGAGACCCGGGAGGTCTCTGCAGCGACGGTGTTCGGCCTGTCTCTCCTGGAATCTCCCACCAACATCCTCATCCTCCTTCCCTTCGCGTTTCTGTTCGGCGTGCTTGGCGCGTTTGTGAACCTGAACCGGCGCAGCGAGCTTATCGCCATGCGCGCAGCCGGGGTCTCCGCGTGGCGGTTCATCTTCCCGGCCGCCGGGGCGGCCATCGTCCTCGGCGTCATCACCGTGGTCGCGCTCAATCCCATCGCGTCGAGCATGAGCGACCAGTTCCAGAAGGTCGAAACCGAACTGAGCCAGCGATACGGCGAGGACAGGCCCAAGGCAATCTGGATCCGCCAGGGCGACCGCCAGCGTCAGGTCATCATCAGAGCCCAGTCCAACCTCGGTCCAGGCGTGCACCTCCAGGGGGTTTCGGCCTTTATTTACACCCTCGATTCGTCGGGAAGTCTGCGGTTTTCGCGGCGCATCGACGCGCGCGAGGCTGGGCTGCAGAACGGACAGTGGTATCTGAAGGACGCGCGCGAAGGTCAGCCTGGCGAGCAGGCCAAGACCTTCGCCGAGATCACCCTTCCGTCCACCCTCAATCAGCGCACCGCCCTCGAGCGGTTCTCCTCGCCCGCCGCCATACCCTTCTGGGGTCTGCCCGGCATGATCTCGAGGACGGAGCGGGCCGGTTTCTCAGCTACGCCCTATCGTCTTCAATTCCAACAACTTTTGGCGACGCCTCTCATGTTCGCGGCTATGTCTGTGCTGGCCGCTGCCTTCTCCCTTCGCCTCCTGCGTCTGGGCGGCCTCGCGGGTCTGGCCGGCGCCGGCGTGGCCCTGGGCTTCGTGTTTTTCTTCCTCAATCAACTCTGCCGCGCCCTCGCCAACGGAGACGTGATACCGCCGGTGGTGGCGGCGTGGACGCCGCCGGTTCTCGCACTTTTGGCGGGTTTGACCCTGCTCTGCTACACGGAGGACGGTTGACCGCGCGCGCGCGGCGCCGGAGGAAAGGTTGGGGCCTTTCGAAGACGACCTTTAGGGGAGAAGGTGAGTTCGTGACAGGTCTCGAGACCGGCGCCGCTGTCGGCGGCGCCCTATCCGGCGGCTGGAGTTTAAGGACGGCGGGGCGCGCGCTCCTGGCGGCAAGCGCTGCGGCGTTGATGGGTCTCTACGCCCAGAACGCCAGCGCCGCGGGGGCGGCGACGCCGGCGGCGGCGCCCCGTCCCGACGACGGCCTCGGCCCCAAGGACGTCTATGTGGAAGCCGACCTCGTGGTGGACGATCAGGATAAGAAGATCGTCACGGCCACAGGCCGGGTGGAGATGCGTTACCTCGGCCGCACCCTCAGGGCGGATAAGGTGACCTACAACACCGTCAACGGCGTCTCCCACGCCGTCGGTCATGTGGTCATCGTCAATGAAGACGGAACGGTGGAGTATAGCCGCGACACGACCCTGGACGATCAGTTCAGGACCGGGGTAGCCCTCGGCTTCGCCGGCCGGCTTGAAGATAATGTGACCATGGTCGCGGGCGCCTCCATCAAGCGGACGGAGACGGTCACAGAGCTGAACCATGGCCTCTACACACCGTGCAGCACCTGCCAAGCGGACGGCGTCACGCCTCGTAAGCCCACCTGGACCATAGAAGCGACGCGGATCATTGAGGATCGCGACCGACGGGTGATCTACTACAAAAATGCGGTCATCAGGGTCCTCGGGGTTCCGGTCTTCTACGCCCCAATCTTCTGGCACCCCGATCCGACCGCCGCGCGGCAATCGGGCCTTCTTACGCCCAAGATAACCTACTCTAATTACCGCGGCCTAGCCTACAGTCAACCCTACTATATTGATGTCTCGCCCTCGGCAGATCTGATAATCGACCCTCAATTTTTCACTCGGGTCGATCCTTTTCTTGCCTTGAAGTTTAAGGAACAGTTTTACTCAGGATCCATCAACCTTCGCTTGGGCTACACCTATTCCGAGGCCTTCGATAGCCATTCGTTTTTCGGCAAGGACACATCGCGAAGCTACATCCTCGGCAACGGCTCTTTCGCCCTTGATCCCAACTGGACCGTGGGCTTCGGCGCCGAGCGCGTCACCGACCCGACGCTTTTTCAGCGCTACGCCGTGGGGCAGGTGTACACCGACAGGGGTCCCTTCCCCACGGACACCTCGCGTCTGATTTCCCAGCTCTACGGAATCCGTCAGGACGCTAATTCCTACTTCTCCGTCGCCGCCCTGAATTTCGAGTCCCTGCGCGCCGCCGTGCTCGACAACGGGGTAAACCCCGTGGGCTTCGACAGTTACGACACCAGCGCCGCCTTCCCGACGGCGACGCCGATAGAAGACCGCTTCGACCCCAATCAGCCCTTCCTGGACGGGCGTCTGCGCCTTACGGGCGAGGCTGTGACGCTCACCCGGAGCAATCCGGTGCTGGATGTGAGCGACCCTTCGGGCCTCACCGTCGCCGGGCCCCAGCCCTTCAGCGAACACGGGGTCGTGGAGAACGCGCCCCCCAGTCCCTCCCCGGGGGACGCCATAACGTCCCTCCGCTATCGGGACAGCCGCAGCGCTGACGCAGAGGCGAATTGGCAGTCGAGCTTTACGTTCACCAGCGGTATCCGCATCCAGCCGTTCATTGACGCACGGTTCGACTACTTCTCCATCAACCAAGGCGTTCTTTACGCACCTGAGGGCCTGCAGGCGGTTCCTACAGCGGCCCCGTCTACGGACGCGCGCGCCCTCGGGACCGTGGGCGCCAACTTCAGCTGGCCCTTCATCAAACCCGTGGGCGGCGGCTCCTTGGTGCTTGAGCCCCTCATCCAGCTGGCGGCGTCCAACAAGGTGCCCCTTGACCCCGCCATCCCTAACGAAGACAGCGTTTCATTTGAGTTTGATGAAACAAATCTCTTCGAAATCAACCGGTTCTCTGGATATGATCTCTCCGAAGGCGGCGCCCGCGCCAATGTAGCGCTCCGCGCCACCCTCGATCTGCCCGAGGATCGTAGCGCCAGTCTCCTGATCGGTCGGACCTTTCGAACCGAGCCTGACCTGGTATTCACGCCGCAATCGGGTCTGCAGGGCGATCTCTCCGACTGGGTGACGGCGGTCTCCGTAACGCCCCTGCGTGGGGTCTCGCTCTTCAACCGCGCCCGCCTGGACGGCACAACCTGGCAGTTCCACCGGGAGGAGGCGGGCATCAACGCCACCTTCGGGCGCATCAGCGGCTCGATCCGCTACGTTTTTGAGAAGAGCGGCACGGTTCAGGTCGACTGCACCAACCAGGAGCTCGCCGTCAGCGCCACCGGCGTAGAGGAATGCCCTTCACCCTTTGGCGGCGCCCTGGTTCCCGCCGGATCGTCCGTGGTGGGCGAGGTGGAGAACCTGGACGTCAGCGGGTCCTGGTTTTTCACCAAAAATTGGGGCGCGACGGTGAACGCGTCGCGGGATTTCATCGGTTACGACGTCAATGGCCGCTACCAGGGGGTTTGGCCGCGCGTGCAGGTGGCTTTCAGTTATCTCGACGACTGCGTCAGGGTCGACTTGATCTACACCCACGAAGAATACTACAGCGCGACCATAGGCCCCTCGGATTCCATCGGGCTGCGCCTAACCCTGACCACATTAGGTGGTACACTCCTTGCGCCCAGCCAGGGTCAGGGGTCCCGGTGATCGATGCCTGGCGCGCCGTATAGGACGAAGAAGTTATGAGTTTGGTCCGCACCTTCAGCCTCGGCTTTGCCGCCGCCCTGGCGGCGGGCAGCCTGGCCCACGCGCAGACGGCGCCCGACCCGGACGCGCCCGCCCAGATAGGGGCGCCGGACCCGGCCGAGTCCATTCTTCCTCCGACGTCTGTAACGCCCCTGGGCCCGCCAGGATCGCCAGGATCGGTCCGTCCGGCTTTGAGGGAAGACATAGCCGCGGTGGTGAACGATGACGTCATCACCACCTACGATCTGCGTCAGCGGATGCTCCTCCTTATTGTCACCAGCGGCGTCCAGCCGACGGCTGAAAACGTTTCAGAAATCGAGAAAGAGGCGCTCCGCGGCCTCGTGGACGAGCACCTCGAGCTGCAGGAGATCAAGAACGTAGAGCAAAAGCAGAAGGATCTGCACCTCGAAGCGACGCCTAAGGAAGTTGACGAGGAGATCCACGACATGGCCTCGCAAAACAACGTTCCCACCCAGCAGCTTCTGGCGACCCTGAAATCGGCGGGCGTCCAACCGGAGACCCTGCGCCAGCAGATCGCGGTGCAGATGGCTTGGCGCCACTACATGGGCGGCCGTTTCGGGTCGGAGATCAAAATCGGCGACGAACAGATCGCCGAGGCCGAGGCGCGGCTCATGGCGTCTGCTGAACAGCCCCAGTACCTCGTCAGCGAAATCTTCTTGGACGCCGCGCGCAGCGGCGGGATGGCTCAGGCGCACAACGGGGCCGAACAACTCATCGCCCAGATCAAGCAAGGGGCCCCGTTCCCCGCGGTCGCCCGCCAGTTCTCCGCCCGCCCCACAGCGGCCAACGGCGGCGATGCGGGTTGGCTGACCTCGGGGGAGATTGAACCTCAATTAGAGAATGTTCTGGCCACCATGCGGCCCGGTCAGCTCTCCACGCCCATCGACGTGCCAAATGGGGTCTATATTCTGCTGTTGAGGGATAAGCGGTCTGGAGCCGGCACGGTGCTGGTCAACCTCAAACAAGCCGCCGTGCGCCTCGGACCGGACGCCACACCCCAGCAGGTCGCGGCCGCTGAGGCCAAGCTGAACGCCCTCAAGGGCGAAGCCCATACCTGCGGGGATTTTGACGAGGAGGCGTCCAAGGTCTCCGGCGTTACGGCCGGCGACCTGGGAGAGACTGACGTGGCGGAGCTGTCCACATCCTTCCGCGCGGTTGTTGACAAGCTGCGGGTGGGGCAGATCGGCGGGCCCGTGCGCAGCAATGCGGGCGTTCACCTCATCGCTCTGTGCGGCAGACGGCCAGCGGGACCCAAGGCGCCGACGCGCGACGACCTTGAGAATCGCCTCTACGGCGAGCAGCTATCCATGGTGGCGCGGCGCTTCCTGCGCGATTTGCGCAACTCCGCGACCATCGAAAGCCGGTGACCGCGAGCCCCGCTGGCCTGCCCCCCCTGGCGGTGAGCTTGGGCGACCCTGCGGGTATCGGGCCTGAGATCGTCGTCAAGGCCTGGCTCGCCCTGCGCGAGCGCGGCCCTGCATTCGTCGTGTTTGGCGACGCCGAGGTCCTGAAGTCAGCGCCCGGCTGGTCTTGCGCGCCCAGGGTCGTCAAGGTCGTGGATATGGCGCAGGGCTGCGGGATCTTCCCTTCCGCCTTGCCGGTAATTCATCAGGGTCTAAACGCCCCCTTACAGCCTGGGATCGCCTCTCCCCTCCATGCGGAGGCCGTCATCAACGGCGTCAGGTCCGCGGCGGAAAAGGCCCTGAGCGGGGAGGCCAGCGGGGTCGTCACCGCGCCCATCGCCAAGGCGCCGCTCTACGCGGCCGGCTTTCCATTCCCTGGGCACACCGAGTTCCTCTCCGAGCTTTGCGCCCAGGCGCCCTGGTCCGGGCCACGGGGGCCCATCATGATGTTGACGGCGTCGGATCTGCGCACGGCTTTGGTGACGATCCACCTTCCCTTGGCGGAAGCGGTCAGGCGTCTGACGACGTCGGCCATCGTCCATACCGGCCTTGTGGCCGCCGCGGCCCTGACCCGCGATTTCGGCGTTGCGCATCCGCGCCTCGGCCTTGCGTCCCTCAATCCTCACGCCGGCGAGGGCGGCGCCCTGGGGCGGGAGGAGATCGACATCATCAACCCCGCCGCGGCGACCTTAAGGGCGCAAGGCGTGGACTGCGGCGACGCGCGCCCGGCGGACACCTTGTTCCATGCAGACGCCAGAACGCGGTACGACGCGGTCCTATGCCTGTACCATGATCAGGCGCTGATCCCGGTGAAGACCATCGACTTTTGGGGCGGTGTGAACATAACCCTCGGCCTGCCCATCGTGCGGACGTCGCCCGATCACGGCGTTGGCTACGACATCGCCGGCCGCGGCCAAGCCAGGGCGGAGAGTTTCATTGCAGCGGTCCACGCGGCCGCCGACATGGCCCGCCGACGCGCTGCGGCCTGAAGACTGAACCCTCGTGCCGCTCCTGGACCTGCCGCCGCTCCGAGAAAGCCTTGCTGATCACGGCCTCCTCGCCGACAAGCGCCTCGGCCAGCACTTTCTCCTCGACCTCAACGTCACCCGGAAAATAGCCCGGCTCGTCGGCCCCCTCGAGGGGACGGTGGTGATTGAGGTCGGACCCGGTCCGGGCGGGCTGACGCGGGCCCTCCTGGAGGAAGGCGCCGGCCATGTGGTGGCCATCGAGAAGGATGCACGGTTCCTGCCGCTCCTGGAGGCATTGCAGGAAAAGGTCCAGGGGCGCCTGACCCTGGTCAACGCCGACGCCCTCAAGGCCGACCAGGCCGCCCTGGCGGCCAGACACGGCCCAAACCTGACCCCCGTCGTGGCGGCCAACCTACCCTACAATGTAGGGACGCCCCTCCTCGTGGATTGGCTGGTGGGCCCCTTCCAGCCGCAATCCTTGACATTGATGTTTCAGAAGGAGGTGGCGGAGCGCATCGTCGCCGCCGTCGGCAGCGAAAGTTATGGGCGCCTGGCCGTACTCGCCGGCGCCCTCTCCTCCGCCCGTCTCGCCCTCACCCTGCCGGCCAGGGCCTTCACGCCGCCGCCCCGCGTGGATTCGGCCGTGGTCCAGCTTACGCCAAAGCCCAACCGGCCCCCCCGCGCCGTCCTAGCCGCCCTTGAGCAAATCACGGCGGCGGGTTTTGGTCAGAGGCGGAAGATGCTCCGCTCCAGCCTGCGCGTGTTAGGCGGCGAGGGGCTTTGCGAGGCCGCCGGCGTCGATTCGTCCGCACGGGCGGAGATGATAGACGTGCCAGGCTTCCTGCGGCTTGCCGAGGCGTTGATCACGATGAAAGACGCCGGGTCCGCCGCCTAAGGACCTTGAAAGAGCCCTAAGCGGGAACGAGCCGAGGCTTCCGGAGGAGGCGAGATCTTTCGGCGTTCGAGCGCGTCCATGGCGTCAACCGGCGAGGAACCGAACCGCGGCTCGCGCGCTAGTTTGAGGGCGGAACGACGCACCACCCGCCATGTTCAAGGAGGGCGTCATGAGCGACCCGCCCCAAACCCCTGAAAACGCGACGCCCCCGCATGGCGGCGGCGCTGCCAACGCGGATGCCGTTAGACCCGAGGGCGTTCCGGGCCGGCGCACCCGGGCCTTCGTCATTCCCCTCATCCTGGGCGCCCTGGCGATCGAGGCAGTCCTTTTGGTTGGGACGCGTCATCCGCCGGGACGTCTGGCGTCCGCCGACCGGGCTCTCGTGCTCGGATCGGATGGGCCGGTGCAGGAAAAAAACAGCGACTTGATGAACCGGACCTTCGATCTTAGCCGCTTGAACGCAGACGGACTGCGCAAGTGCCAGGCCTTCAAGAGTGTCGTCGCCCACGCCCGCGAGATGCAATCCGCCTTCCACGGCGAGCCGCCAGCGGGCCCGGCCGCACGACTTCAACTCGAAATGAACGCGGCGCGCGCCCTGTCCCCTAAGGCGCTAACCCCTCTGGACTGCGGCGTACCGCTCTAACCCCTTTTCGCCGTGGCCCCGCCTTAAGCCCGTGATCCGCAGGACCCTGACCGGGCGGCCTTAACCCTTTACACGCCAGGCGCGGCAGGGGACGCGTCGTAGGGCGCCTCCATGACGCATGGGTCTTTCACTAGCCCTGCGCCGTCGCCGTGGCGCGTCGTCTTAGAGGGGTTCGTCCACGAGGGCCTTCACCACCGCATCGACCCAGGGGTTGCGCGCCCGTCGAAGTCGTTCGGCGTGGTAGATATGGGCCAGATCCGCGTAAGCGCGGTCAAAGTCGTCGTTGAGGATGACGTAGTCGAACTCGTCGACCTTGAGCACCTCGGTCTTCGCCCGGGCGAGGCGCTTGTGGATGGTCGCTTCGCTATCCTGGGAGCGGGCGTGGAGACGTCGGCTCATCTCTGCGATGGTGGGCGGCAAAACGTACACCGCAACGGTGTCGCTTGGCGCCGCAGCGCGGATCTTCATGGCGCCCTGATAATCGATATCGAAAAGAATGCTCTCCCCGCGTTCGAGGGCGGCGGAAATGGGCGCCCTAGGGCTCCCATACCGATTTTCGTAGACCTCCGCCCACTCAAGGAAGTCATCGGCGTCGATCATGGCCTGAAAGTCTTCGCGGCTCACAAAATGATAGTCGCGCCCCTCATGCTCGCCGGGACGCGGGCTGCGTGTCGTCGCCGAGATCGACAGATGCAGGTCCGGGTGGTCGGCCACGAGGCGCCGGGTGAGGGAGGTTTTACCCACGCCGGACGGGGCCACGATCATCATCAACAGGCCGCGCTTGGGACGGGCGTCACTCGACATTTTGCACCTGTTCGCGGAACTGCTCGATGACCGCCTTAAGATCAAGACCCCGAGCTGTCAGCTCAGACAAGGCCGACTTCGAGCACAGAGTGTTGGCCTCGCGCATAAACTCCTGGGTCAAAAAGTCGAGCTTGCGGCCAACAGCGCCGTCTTCGCCGAGAAGCGCGCGCGCGGCGCGCGCGTGGACGCCTAGCCGATCAAGCTCCTCGCGCACGTCCGCCTTCGCCGCCAGGAGCGAGGCCTCCTGAACAATGCGCGCATCAAGATCCACATGATCCGTCAAGAGCTCCCCAAGGCGGCGTTGGAAGCGCGCCTTGAGGATGGCGGGTTGGTCTGCGCTTTCCCGCTCGGCTTCAGCGGTGTGGGCTTCGATGGCCTCAACCAGCCCGAGGAGCACCGGCGTCAACGCTGCGCCCTCCCCTCGGCGCGCCTCACGCAGGGCGTCGAGGGCGTCGCTGACCGTGCGCGCCATGGCGGCTTCGACCTGGGCGCGGTCCTCTTCCGCCTCGGCCTCTTCACCGACGTCCAGAACGCCCCTTAGACTGAGCAGACCGTCGAACCGCGGCTCCGAGACGCCCCCGCGGGCCACATAGCGCCGCGCCATCTCGATGAGACGCACCAGTTCGTCCTCGTTCACCCTCAGACGCCCCGTCGCCTCACTGCGGCGAGCCTGCAGACTGATGGTGATCTGTCCCCTCGAGAAGCGCGCCTGGGCAGCCACGCGCGCCGCCTTCTCCAGGCCTTCGAACCCGGCTGGGCCGCGGTAGCGCACCTCAAGACCTCGGCCGTTGACGGAGCGCGCCTCAACAGCCCAGGTCCACGCGCCTAGGGCGCCGTCAACCCGCGCAAACCCCGTCATGCCTGACACGCTCATGGACTAATTCCGGCCGGCGCGCGTGGGACGCGGCTTTGTCTTACCCGCAGGGAGGTCGGCATTGGCCGGGGTCGCCGCCCGATCCTTCTCAACGGCGCGCCAGCGCGCCACGTTCTGCGCCTGGGCCTCGTAGGTGGAAGCGAAGACGTGCCCGCCTGATCCATCGGCGACGAAATAGAGCTCTTTAGTGTCTGGCGGATCCATGACGGCGGCAAGGGCCGCGCGTCCGGGATTAGCGATGGGTCCTGGCGGCAAGCCGGCGTTAAGGTAGGTGTTGTAGGGGCTCTGCATTTGCAGCTCCGACGCGCGCAAGCCGCGGCCTAGGGGGCGGCCGGCGCCGACTGCGTAGATCACCGTAGGATCGGCTTGCAGCCGCATTCCGATCCGCAGACGGTTGACGTAGACGGCCGCGATGCGGGGACGTTCGTCCGCAAGAGCGGTCTCTTTCTCCACGATGGAAGCGAGGGTGACGGCGTCGTCCACGGAATGGAACGGCAAGCCCGGCTTGTGGCGCGCCCAGAGGGCCGAGACGACCCGATCGCGCTCGTCCATCATCTTCTGCAGCACCGCCGCGCGCTGCTCTCCCCGCGTCACCTCGTAAGTCTCAGGCAGGATTGCGCCCTCGGGGGGCGTCGGAATTTGGCCCTCGAGGATGGGGGCGCTGTTGAGGATGTCTACAACCTGCTGTGACGTCAGGCCTTCAGCGATGGTGATGCGGTGATGGACGATGTCGCCAACGCGCAGCTTATGCAGAACATCGCGCAGGGAGGCGCGGGAGGGGAAGGCGTACTCGCCCGCCTTCAGCCGAGGTGCGCTTCGGGTGAGCTCAGCGGCGGCGACAAACAAGGCGGAGGAGCGGACGACGCCGGCGCGGGCGAGGTCCGCGCCGAGGGCGGCGACGCCGGACCCCGGCGGCAGAATCACCGTGGTCGAAGCGCCCGCCTTGGCCGCCGGCCCCGGCGTCAGATAGGCCGCGGCGGCGATCATGAGGGCGACGACGAACAGGCCAAGGAGGGTGGCCGCGGCGCTAGCCGCCGTCTGCAGTGTCCGTCGGACCTTTCGTCGAGGGTCGTCGGCGCGCGCCACCGCCGGTCTCAGTCCGGCTTGGTCAGGACGATGCAGGCGTTGGTGCCGCCAAAGCCGAAGCTGTTTGAGACAGCCACCTTGACGGACCGCTTTCGCGCCGTGTTGGGCACGAGATCGAGGCGGGTGGTCACGTCAGGATTGTCAAGATTGATGGTGGGCGGAACGATTTGATCTCGAAGGGCCAAAACCGAGAAGATTGCCTCGACGGCGCCCGCGGCCCCAAGGAGGTGGCCCGTCATGGACTTGGTGGAGGACATGGAGACATTGGGCGCATGCTCACCCAGCAGCCGCTCCACGGCCCCCAGTTCGATGCCGTCGGCCATGGTGGAGGTGCCATGGGCGTTGACGTAGTCGATGTCCGACGGCTGCAGGCCCGCGTCCTTCAAGGCGGCCGCCATAGCCCGCCATCCGCCGTCGCCGTCCTCGGCGGGGGCGGTGATGTGGTAGGCGTCGCCAGACAGGCCATACCCCTTCACTTCGGCGTAGATTTTCGCGCCCCGCGCCCTAGCGTGCTCGTATTCCTCAACCACGAGGACCCCGGCCCCCTCCCCCATGATGAAGCCGTCGCGATCCTTGTCATAAGGCCGCGAAGCACGCTCAGGCGCCGCATTGAAGCTCGTCACCATGGCTCGGCACGCAACGAAGCCGGCGATGCCAAGTTTGCAGACAGCCGCCTCCGCCCCGCCGGCGATCATCACGTCCGCATCTCCATATCGGATGATGCGGGCGGCATCGCCGATTGCGTGGGCCCCGGTGGCGCAAGCCGTCACCACAGCATGGTTCGGCCCCTTGAAGCCGTATCGGATGGAGACGTGGCCGGACGCAAGGTTGATGAGCGCCGAGGGGATGAAAAAGGGACTAATGCGGCGCGGGCCCTTGTGCTCAAGCTCCACCGCCGTGTCAGCGATAGTGTTGAGGCCGCCGATACCGGAACCGATAATGACGCCTGTACGCTCCCGGTCCGCTTCCTCAATGGGCGACCAGCCCGAATCGCGCACGGCTTCGTCCGCCGCGGCGATGGCGTAGAGGATGAAGTCGTCCACCCGACGCCGTTCGCGGGCGCTCAGGGTCTGTTCCGGGTCGAACGAGCCCTCGATGTCCGGCCCGCCTCCGCCTCGACCGTCGACCCGCGGCACCTCGCAAGCGATCTGACACCCGTAGTCCGTCGGGTCGAAAGCGGTGATCCGGCCCGCGCCGGACTGACCTGCAAGCAGCCGCTTCCAGCTGATGTCCACGCCCGATCCAAGGGGACTGACGAGGCCTAGGCCCGTGATCACGACACGACGCATACGCAGTTCCTTCCGCGGACCGCCAACCACCGACGACTCATGGGCGCGCTCCCTCCGACGGGCGAAGCGCGCCGCGCCGGGCTTTGAGCCTCAAGCTCCACCCGGCGGGCCGTTCGGATCAGGAGCCGAGTCGCTCCTGGATGAACTTCACCGCATCGCCGACAGTCTGGATGTGCTCAGCCGCATCGTCGGGAATTTCAATATCGAACTCTTCTTCGAACGCCATGACCAGCTCGACGTTGTCGAGGCTGTCGGCGCCGAGATCGTCGATGAAGCTAGCCTTCTCGGTCACCTTCTCAGGATCGGCGTCGAGGTGCTCGATCACGATCTTGCGCACGCGTTCGAGGGTGTCGGACATTCTTATCGCCTTCTACATATATGGGGTGGAACGGAGCTTTGTCCGCTCCGCGGCCAAACGGTCGCTCCGCACCTAACAAGGTCGGGGCGACTCGGCAAGGTCGCTGCGCTACCCCCCGCCGTGCTCGCGGGACGCCTATCACACTCTTTTTGCCTAAGCCAGCGGACAAGGCGCCCGGTTCAGATCATCGCCATGCCGCCGTTGACGTGCAGGGTCTGGCCCGTGACGTAGGCGGCCTCAAGGCTGGCGAGGTAGACGCAGGCGGCCGCGATGTCGGATCCCGCGCCGAGGCGGCCCGCGGGAATGCGAGTCAGAATTGCAGTCTTCTGCGCCTCGTTGAGGGCTTCGGTCATGGGGCTCGCGATGAACCCCGGCGCCACGCAATTCACCGTGATGTTCCGCGAGGCGACCTCTTGAGCGAGGGATTTTGAGAAGCCGATCATGCCGGCCTTTGACGCCGCATAGTTGGCCTGTCCGGGATTGCCGGTCACGCCGACCACGGATGTGATGCCGATGATCCTGCCGTAGCGCCGCTTGAACATCCCCTTGAGGGCTGCGCGGGACAGGCGGAAGTAGCTCTCCAGATTGATCCTGAGGACGGTGGCGAAGTCCTCGTCCTTCATGCGCAGCAGAAGGCCGTCGCGGGTAACCCCGGCGTTGGCGACCAAGATGTCGACGGGGCCAGCCGCCGCTTCGGCGCGCGCCGTGAGCCCGTCCACCGCCTGCGGATCCGAAAGGTCCGCTGCGACCACGGCTGCGGCGTCCCCAAGCTCTGCGGCGAGGGCCTGAAGGGCGTCCTCCCGTGTCCCAGAGAGAACCACCCGCGCGCCCGCCGCCGCGAGGCCCCTTGCGATCTCGCCGCCAATGCCGCCTGACGCTCCGGTGACGAGGGCGGTCTTTCCGCTGAGATCGAACATGATGAGCTCCTTAAAGGGAGGCCGCGAAGGCTTCCAGATCGCCGGGCGAGGACAGGGCGACGGCGTGCGCGTCCGGGGCGATGCGCCTGACCATACCGGTAAGCACCTTGCCAGCGCCGACCTCGGCGAACTGATGCACTCCAGCGTCCTCGGCGAGCCATTGGATGCTCTCCCGCCAGCGCACCCGCCCGGTCACCTGCTCGACGAGCAGGGCGCGGATGAGGTCCGGATCTAAAACGGGCCTTGCGACCACATTGGCCACCAGTGGCGCGATGGGCGCTCGGATGATCGCCTGGGCCAGGGCTTCGGCCATGGCGTCGGCCGCCGGCTGCATCAGGGGGCAATGGAACGGCGCCGAAACATTGAGGATCACGGCCCGAGCGCCCATCCCCTTGGCAGCCTCCACGGCCTTGGCCACGGCCGCCGCGTCGCCGGAGATCACCACATTGCCCGGATTATTATCGTTGGCCACAACGCAGACCCCGATTTGCGACCCGACGGCGGCGGCCGCTTCGGCCAGGGCGACATCGGATTTAGGACCGATCAGGCTCGCCATGGCCCCGTCGCCCGGCGGCGTCGCCTTCTGCATGGCCTGTCCGCGCGTCCGCAGGAGCACGGCGGCGTCGGTGAGGCTGAGCGCCTCGGCGGCCGCCAGGGCGGAATACTCTCCCAAGGAGTGGCCTGCAACGAAGGCCGCCTTGGCGACGGACACGCCGAATTCCGCCTTAAGGGTCCTGATGACGGCAAGGCTGACGGCCATGAGGGCGGGCTGGGCGTTCTCCGTCAGGGTGAGGACGTCGTCGGGGCCCTCAAAGATCAGGCGCGTCAGCGGTTGGCGTAGGGCCTCGTCAACCTCCTCCATGACTTCGCGGGCGCTGGGGAAGGCGTCAAAAAGGGCCCGGCCCATCCCAACGGCTTGGCTGCCCTGGCCTGGAAAGATAAAGGCGAGACTCATAGCAACTCATCGATGGTTAGCGACTAGCGTCGCGCGGCCGTTGGGTTAGGCGAAACCGCGGAATGCGGCAAGCGGCGCGAAACCCCATCTATGGGCCTGCCTATGGAGAAAAATCCCGATGTCAGAGCCTGCCGCCCTATCCCCCTCCGGTTTCGACCTTACGCCGCCAAGCACCGACGAGCGGCGAAGGCTTGAGGCGGACCTTACCCGCGAAGAAGCCGAAGTCCTCCTGCGCCATGGCACAGAGGCCCCGTTCTGCGGCGGACTGCTCGGGAACAAGGAGGACGGCGTCTACGTCTGCCGCCTGTGCGGGCTGCCTCTTTTCAAGGCCCGGACGAAGTTCGAGAGCGGCACGGGCTGGCCGAGCTTTTACGCGCCTTTTGACGAGGCCCATGTGCAAGGCGTCCGCGACACCTCCCACGGCATGGTGCGCATCGAGACCCGCTGTGCGCGATGCGGGTCCCACCAAGGCCATGTGTTCCCGGACGGGCCTGCGCCAACCCGGCTGCGCTACTGCATCAACTCCGTCTCCCTGGCCTTCGTGCCCGACGGCGCGCCCCTTCCGGATCCTTTGGCGCGCGGGGATGTAGTCGGCGTGGACTGAGGGGCCTTAGGCCACAAGACCCATGGTCGCCGGCGCTTCAAGACTGTTGGGGAAGACGCGGGTCTCCAAGGCTTTGCGGTCGACGCCGAGGTGGTCGCGCAGGAGGCCCTTGAAGACCGACCGCACGTCCAGGCTCGGCGCTAGATCCCGATCCTCGAACAGGCGTCCCTCCGCAAGGGTGGGCCAGTCCCCGACCATGCCGCCGGCCTTCAATGCGCCCCCGGCCAAGAGGAGGGTCGAAGCGGTGCCATGATCCGTTCCGCCCGTCCCGTTCACCCGGGCGGTTCGGCCGAACTCCGTGACCACCACCACGACGGTTTTGGGCCATTGATCGCCAAGGCCCTCCTTTAGCCCCGCCAGGGCGGCGTCCATGACGCCGAGCCGGTTGGCCAGCTGCCCGTCCTCGGCCCCTTGCCGCGCGTGGGTGTCGAAACCGTCAAGGGACAGAACGGCAATGGTCGGACCGGACGGGGCCGCGACAAAACGTCCGGCCGTCGCCGCAAGGGCCCGCCCATCGCGTCCCTGCATGGGCTGCCCGCCCGTGAGGACCTCAGCCTGATTTTCCACGGAAAGGCCGTTCGCAAGGGCCGGGCCGAGGAGCGGATCGTCAGCGTAGAGATCCATGAGGGATGAGGCCAGGCGACCGGTCTGCGCGTCCACCCTTCCGCCGGGGGACCAACTTTGCGTGGCCGCGGGCCCGCGAAGGATCAAGGGCTCCTGGGCTCCGACGGCGAGGGCGGTCATTGGCCCCGCCGCGCCGCCCGCCTGCAGGGCGCGATTGAGCCACCCGGTTGAGGCCTGATAGAGGCCTGCTCCCCCGGTTTCGAGCAGGTCCTGGGCTTCAAAATGGGATCGAATGCGCTGGGGCAAGGCCACCGCCGGAGCGAACCGGGCCTCGCCGACCGCCATCAGCCCGTGGTAGGCGACCAGTTTCGGATGCAGGCCGAAGAGGGCGTCGATGGGTAGGGTCTTTTCCGGTTTAACGGCGATGGACTGCCGCAACGCGTAATAGCGGGCGTCGCCAATGGGCACCGTGACGGAAAGCCCGTCCAGGGCGCCCCTGGCGATGACCACGACCAGCTTTCGGCCCTTTAGGGTTTCCGCCGACGCCGGCCCGCCTAGAAATGCGGCGGAGACGCCGGCGCCCGCAAGGCTGCGAAGCGCCGTGCGCCGGGAAAACGGTGTGAGCGCAGGGTACGTCATCGGCGTTGAAACTCCGGGGACATGAGGAGAAGGGCGAAGGCCTGGGGCCGGCTTTCTGCGCGGGAGAGGGCGGCGCGGGTCCTCGCCGAAAGACGCGCGCCAAGGACGGCGTCCGCCGCCGCCGCCGGATCCCCATCTGGCGCGTGGGCGGCGGCGAAGCGTTGAGCCCAAAGGAGACGCTTTACCACGGCGTCAGGCGCCGCCCAGTCGGCGGCGAGTTCAGACCAGCCGTTAGGCTGGGGGGCTCCAAAGGGCCGCATGCCCAGGGCGGTGAGGGGTTGAACGATCTCCCGCGCCGGGTCCCCCGGAAGAACCCCGGCCGCTCGATAGGCGGAGACCAGGAACTCATAGGGCGTCTTCATCTTCATGGGGGCCGGCGCCCAGGCCTCCGGCGCGCTGATCAGGGCGTGCGCCACCTCAGCGAGGTCGCCGCCGCTCCGCACATAGGCCGCCTCCAGGCGCGCTGTGAGGGCCTTTGGCGGATCGTCCGCAACGAAATGCACCGCGATCTTGCTGGCGAGGCGACGGGCCGTGCGGGGATCCTCGGCGAGGTCCCGCAGGATGGCGAGGGCCTGCTCCTCGCCGCCCTCGCGGTACTCCCGGCCCATGACGGTGCGCGCCCCAGGCTCGTGAAAGGCGCCGCGGTAATAGTAGAGGCCCTGGAGCTCCGCCGGCGCCTGACCGCCGCCCATGGACCAGCCCGTAAGGGCGCGGGCGAATTGGATGACGTCGGCCTGGGTATAGCCTGCGTCCGCGCCCACGGTGTGCAGCTCAAGGACTTCCCGCGCGAGATTCTCGTTGAGGCCCGCTTTTCCGCCCCGCGTCTGGGCGGCCTGGCTGTTGGGTCCGATGGACTGCGCCTGGTCGAGGTAGAGGAGCATGCCCGGATGGCGGGTGGACGCCGTCAGCAGATCGGCGAAACGGCCGAAGACATGGGGGCGGATCGCCTCACGTTCAAAGGGGCCGGCCGCCGCCGCCTCAGGAAGGGCCTTGGCCGCCATGGTGAAGTGGTTGGCCCAAAACAGCGTCCAGCGCTCTCGAAAGCCGGCGGGCGTCGCCGCAGCGAGACGGAAGCGCGCGAAGATCTCCTCTCCGGCCTCCTCCAGGACGGGCTCGACCGCGGCGCGGCGACCGCCCGGTTCGCCCTTCACCGCCCGCGCCTGGCGTTGCGCGTCCGCGTAGATGTGAAAGGCGTCCTGAATGGTGGGAAGGGACTGACCGGGCGTAAAGGTCAGGACGGCGGGCTGAAGCAGGGTTCCTTCGGCTCCCGCGCCTTTCGCGTCTGAAAGCGCCTGGTCGGGGCCCATGTCCTGCCCCGGCGCCGCCCAGGTCCGCACGGCCGCCGTCTGAACGCCTGAAGTCATATCGCTGGGCGCCGCCGACGCCACGATTGGCGGTTGACGATGGGGCGGAAGGGGCGCCCCCACCGGCTGATCCGCCCCCTGCGCGCGGATCTGGGCCGCCAGCCAACCTTGCGGATCGCGCCCTACCACGGCGAGTTCGGAAGGGCGCGCGCCCAGGCCAAACCGCGTCAAGGCGATGGCCGCGTCCAAGGCGGTGTCGTAGGGCATCCTCCGGCTCCATCCTACAAGGGGCGTCTACCCTGGTTGAACGACAAAGGCTAAACGATCCGTCGCCGCTCGCGCTTAGGTAAAGACGAACCCTGCATGTCCTCCATAGCCGCCACAGGCCCCAAGCGGTTTTATACCTCGGTCGCCGTGGCCGCCCAAGGCGACAGCCACGGGGTGCTTTTGGACGGTCGGGCGGCCAAAACGCCCAACGGGGCGTCGCTGCAGGCCCCGACGGGCGCCCTCGCGCAGCTGTTAGCTGAGGAATGGGAGGCGCAGGGCGCGACCATCGCGTTCGCCGCCATGCCCCTGACGCGCCTCGCCTTCACCTCAATCGACCGAACGCCGGGCGAACGCGGGTCCGTCGCCGCGGATGTGGCCCGCCACGTGCGTCACGATCTCCTTTGCCATGTCGCCGAGGGCCCGGCGCGTCTCATCGCCCTGCAGGAGGAGGCCTGGGCGCCTTGGCGGGCGTGGGCCCAATCGAGCCTGGGCGTAGACCTCAGTCCCGTCTCCGGCCTGTTGAGCGCCGGACAATCCCCCGAAGCGGTTCACGCCGCCGCAGCATTGGCCGCCATGGAAAACGACTTCGCCTTGACAGGGCTGGCTGCGGCGGCGGCGCTCCTGGGATCGGGCGTCTTGGCCTTCGCGCTGCGCCGGGGCGCGGCGGACGCGGACACGGTGTTTGAGGCGTCGCGAGTGGAGGAAGCCTTCCAGGAGACGGTTTGGGGCGTAGATGCGGAGGCTGCTGCGCGCGCCAGGATGCTTCGCCTTGAGGCGCAGCGCCTCGAGGCATGGTTCAGAGCCCTCTAAGGCGTCCGCAAAGACCCACTTACAAAAACTCTTTCGTCAGGCCACCGTATACAAACGCTTAAGGAATTGCCGACGAAGGCGATTTTTTACGCTCATGCGGACAGCCCGACCGGCGAAGGCAATCATACGTCTCATCGACCTAAGCATGGAAGATCGTCCCTTCTTACCCACCTCGCGTCAAGCGGCGCGACTCACCCTTTGCACCTCTTTTGTACCGGCCCCGAATAACGCCGAGATGACAGTTTCCGTTCCGCGCCTCAACCTCGCGCCCTTGCCGCCTGCGCACAGGTCCAATACCAAACGCGGACGTAGGCTTAGACCGAGCGCGGGGGCTGATGATGCAGGACATTCTTAAGGAACTTGCGCGGCGCCGCAGCCAGGCGCGTCTCGGAGGCGGCGAAAAGCGTATCGCCAGCCAGCACCAGAAGGGCAAGCTTACGGCGCGCGAGCGTCTGGCTCTGCTTTTGGATGAGGACTCGTTCGAAGAGTTCGACATGTTTGTTGAGCACCGCAGCTCCGATTTCGGCATGGGCGACCAGCGCATTCCCGGCGACGGCGTGGTCACAGGCTGGGGCGCCATCAACGGTCGCGTCGTCTATGTGTTTTCTAAGGACTTCACCGTCTTCGGCGGATCCCTCTCCGGGGCGCACGCGCAAAAGATCATCAAGGTGCAGACCCAGGCCCTCAAGGTGGGCGCGCCCATTATCGGCCTCTACGATGCGGGCGGAGCGCGGATCCAGGAGGGGGTGGAAAGCCTTGCAGGCTACGCCGACATCTTCTTGCAGAACACCCTGGCTTCAGGCGTCATCCCGCAGATCAGCGTCATAATGGGCCCGTGCGCTGGGGGCGACGTTTATTCGCCCGCCATCACAGACTTCATCTTCATGGTGAAGGACACGAGCTACATGTACGTCACAGGTCCGGACGTGGTGCGTACGGTCACTAACGAGACCGTCAGCCACGACGATCTTGGCGGATGGCGCGTGCATGCTGCACGCTCTGGGGTAGCTGATGGAGCCTTTGAGAACGACATCGAGGCCATGACCCAGATCAGGCGTCTGGTGGACTTCCTACCCGCCTCCAATCGCGCTCCCGCCCCCACGCGGCCCACCTTCGACGCCCTCGACCGGGTTGAACACTCCCTCGACACCCTGGTGCCGCGCAATCCCAACAAGCCCTACGACATGAAGGAGTTGATCCTGAAGGTCGTTGATGAGGCTGATTTCTTTGAAATCTCCCCGGATTATGCGCGAAACATCATCACAGGTTTCGGGCGTCTGGACGGGGAGACCGTCGGCATCGTGGCCAACCAGCCTCAGGTTCTCGCCGGGGTGCTCGACATTGATTCTAGCCGTAAGGCTGCGCGTTTCGTGCGCTTTTGCGATGCGTTCGGCATTCCCCTCGTGACCTTCGTGGACGTGCCCGGGTTCATGCCGGGCACAAAACAGGAATACGGCGGCCTGATCCGCCACGGCGCGAAACTGCTGTTCGCCTTCGCCGAAGCCACCGTGCCGAAGATCACCCTCATCGTGCGCAAGGCCTACGGCGGCGCCTATGACGTTATGAGCTCAAAGCACCTTCGCGGCGACTTCAATTACGCCTGGCCTACGGCGGAGATCGCCGTCATGGGCGCCAAGGGGGCGGTGGAGATCATTTTCCGCGCCGAAGCTAAGGACCCTGAAGCCCTCGCCGCCCGGGAGGCGGAATACAAGGCTCGGTTCGCCAATCCCTTCGTCGCCGCCTCGCGGGGCTACATCGACGATGTGATCATGCCGAGCGCCACCCGACCGCGGATCATTCGCGCCCTGAAGAGCCTGAAGGGCAAGGTCCTTGAGAACCCCTGGAAGAAGCACGACAACATCCCCCTCTAGCGCCGCCCGCCCGACCCGAAGGGTTCCGGGTCCGCCTCGTGTTCGTCGAAGCCGAAGTGCTGAAAGCCCGCCCGCATCTCAGGACTAAGGGGCGCCTCTAGGATGAGAGCGCCGGCGGACGGATGGGGAATGACCAAGCGGCGCGCGTGGAGTTGCAGCTTCAGAGCGCCGGAAAGGAACTGGGATGCGTCATTGGCGTATTTGGGATCGCCCAGGATCGGGTGCCCGATGGCCAGCATGTGGACGCGGAGCTGGTGGGTTCGTCCGGTGAGGGGCCTAAGGGCGAGCCACGTCGCCCTGTGCGCCGCCCGGGCGAGGGTGACGTACTCGGTATCTGCAGGATCGGCGGCCGGGTTTTTGGGGTCGGCGGGAACCACAAGCTCGCGATCGCCGACGCCGGTTTTCATGAGGGGGATTTGTATCAAACCCTCAGACGGCTTCGGCGAACCTGAGACGATAGCCCAATAGGTCTTCTTAGCCCGACGCTTGGCGAACGCGCCGGCGAGGCGCGCCGCCGCCCCGGGCGTTTTGCCGAGGAGCAGGACCCCGGAGGTATCCCGGTCCAGCCTGTGCACCAGCCTTGGCCGGGACATCCCCTCCCCCCAAGCGGATAGGAGCCTGTCGATGTGGCGGAGGGTCTTAGTGCCGCCCTGCACGGCGAGACCTGAGGGCTTATTGAGCGCAAGAACCTCCTCGTCTTCGTAAAGCACGAGCGAGCGGGCGAATGCGGCGTCCCGGCTGGAGAGACCTTCGGCGGGACGACCGTCCGGCGGCGCGTCCGGAAGGGGCGGGACGCGAATCTCCGCGCCGGCCGGCAGGCGGGTCTCGGGCTTGGCGCGGGCGCCGTTGACGCGGATCTGGCCTGAGCGGGTCAATTTCTGAATCTGAATATGGTTGAGGTTGGGCCAACGCCTGCGGAACCACCGGTCGAGCCGGACCCCATCCTCGCCCTCCGCCACGGTCAGGATCTTGACCTCTCTCACGCGCCCAACCTCCGCTCCGCCATGGCCCCCGCCCTGCGAAACTGAACGCTCACGAGCGCCGCGCCGCCGCTCTTGCCTTGCGCCTGCGCCTCCGCGGAGAAGGAGGCGACGCCGGTGTAGCCGCAGGGGCCGTTGTTGAGACCGGTCGCGATGGAGGGACGCGGTCCGCCCAACCCGCGGACCACCCTCTCGCCGAAGGGACGCCGGCGCCCCGCGCCAAGACCGCCGGCGCGCAAAATCAGAACGACGTTCATAGGCTCCAATCCTTCATCCCGGCGCTCCGCGCCAAGAGGGTGAAGTCCTCCGGCGTCGGCGCCTCAAGGCGGCGGCGACCGCCGGAGGGGTGGGGAAACTCCAGGACAGCGGCGTGAAGCATAAGCCGTGGAACCGGCACGCCGCCAACGGCGAGGGCGCCGCCGTATCGGGGATCGCCGAGGATGGGGCGGCCCAGATGGGCGAGGTGGACCCTCAGCTGGTGCATGCGTCCGCTCTCGGGCCGCAGCTCCACAAGCGCTGCGCCTTTGCCGCGTAGGAGGGTGCGATACCGCGTTAGGGCGCTCTCGGCGTCCGGATGATCGGGCTCGCACACCCGCATGCTGGATTGGCGTCCCTGCTCTTCTCGGCGCAGGGGCGCCTCAACCACCCCTTCGACGGGGTCTGGCGGCGCGTGCACGAGGGCGAGGTAGGTCTTCTTGATGCGCCGCCCCATCATGGCCTTGCCCAGGAACCCGGCTGCGGGCTTGGTCTTAGCGGCGAGGATCACCCCAGACGTATCCCGGTCGAGGCGGTGAATGAGGTCCGGGCGCTTTCCATTGGAGCGGGCGAAGGCCAGGAGCAGGCGATCCAGGGTCAGGCCCGCCCCTCGGCCGCCCTGGCTCGAAAGGCCCGGGGGCTTGTTGAAGGCCATGATCGCCTCGTCCTCAAAGAAAACGAGGCCCCGGGCGAAGGCCGCTTCGTCGGGCGTCAAACCGATGGTCGCTCCAGGAGAGGTCATGCGCCTGCCTACTGATAATCGCGCGCAAGGACCAGAGAGGCGTTCAGCGGC
>Ga0116230_10000766_pt1 | contig 28923 bp, 30 predicted proteins | sample S1TSphfallax_3_FD_88678 | JGI IMG/M metagenome (GOLD analysis project Ga0116230, IMG submission 88678) | Host-associated microbial communities from peat moss isolated from Minnesota, USA - S1T2_Fd - Sphagnum fallax MG | ecosystem: Host-associated > Plants > Peat moss > Unclassified | place... | reverse complement strand
TATTAGTTGATTAGAATAAGAAATTTTATTAGCAATTATGACTATTTCTTACAATTTGATTGGCTAATTTATATTAGTTGATTAAAACAAGGAGTATTATTAACAATTATGACTATTTATTACAATTTTACTAGCTAATTTATATTAGTTGATTAAAACAAGGAGTTTTATTAGCAATTATGATTGTTTATTACAATTTTACTAGTTTATAATAGTTGATTAAAACAATGAATTTTACTAGTAATTATGATTGTTTTTTATAATTTGACTAGTTAATTTTTATTAGTTGATTTTTAAAAAAAATCAACTCTAGTTATTATTTAGGTGATTTGCATGAGGCATTTCAAAGTTCAAATTTATAGTATAAGGAAGGACGGCGAAACATGAAAGACAAAATTTTTTACTTTCCATACTCACTTTTTGAATATCTAATGTACAAACTTTGATTTGTTAATACAATTTTATATTTTCACTACAAGTTGGAATACTTGTTGACATTGAGGAATATGTACATGTTTAGAATTTAAAAAGGATATTTGCATCAACTTTTCTATACTTTTCAAACTTAGAAATCATCTTTGTTTTTCTTTTACTTGGGGAAATGAAATTATTCTTGGCCATTTATGATTTCTTGAAACTATAGCAAAACAAGTGCATCTTGTAGGATTGTACATAGATTTTTAGATTTCAAATGTACCTGTTGTTGTTTCAAAATTTATAATCGAAAAAGTTGGGAAGTAGGGAACTAATGGGCATATAAAAAATCTCGTTAACAAAAATATACAAAATCAATCATGTTAGTCAATTAACAATATATATATACATATATATAGTTAGTTGCATTAGTCACAATCTAAAGATAGAAAAGAAACGTTTTTGTTGTCTTTCAAAAAATAATATTAAAACAAAGGCTTAAATAATGAATTTACAAAGGAAATAACAACACGGGCAATGTTATAGGTGTGTGAATACATTTGAGAAACATTTTTCCAAAAAATAATCTACTTCAAAAACCATTTACTTTAAAATGTTAAATTTAATTCGATCATCCTCATTAATTTTGGTCCTATTTAAACATCAGAACTTTCATTTTGGGATCATTGGGATGGCATAATGGACAAAATGGACCTTTGCATAGGACCTAGTTTGATTTGGAAGCAAAGTGCCTCAAAATTAGTTATTTTTATTAGTTATATTTGACAATAATATTATTAATAATAAGAATTTACAACTCAAAATTATATCAAATAATGGAATTATTTTGCTTGAAAGCTTTATTCAGATTTTTGACATTTACATGTATTTTTCAAAAATTTCAACAATTTCAAAAAGTAATTAATTAATGCCTATCTAGGTTAGTTGTTATCGTATTAAAAAGTGATGCAAAAATCAACTTCAAAGTCGATAATAGTTGATGGAGCTTTGGCAAAAGACTTGTAGAACCCAAGGCTTTCATAAGTAGACTTTCATACACACTATGTCACCTCCCTAGTTTCATGTTAAGACATGTTTCCTAAGTCACAAACTCCTAACATGTGCATGGCTATGAACCAAAACCACAAGTGTCCTGTAGTACAAAGGTAGTCTCAAAACATGTCTGTTGAGTAGTTAATTAACTTTGAACATTCCAATTCATAAATATAATGTTCTGAAATATTTGAAAAGATGATTCATTTTCTTTCCCATAAATAAAAATTAAAAAAAATTCATCAATTTTTAAAATAATATAATTTGTGATGAAACATGAAATTAACCATGAGTTGTCCAATTGCCCACAATCCCTGTATGGAGGCAACCCATGCTTAAGCTTTCCTTCACTCGATTAGCTCCTTGTTGCCTTGAAGCAGAGCCCCCACCCCTTCAGAAGTCATTACATGCCTTATCTCACCCCTCCAAACAAAATTGACACGAACTTCTTTGATTAGCATAACATTTGCCTATGATCATATTCCACATAACATAACCAAAAATTACAATTTAATTTGTTATGTTCATTTAACATTTGTAAGAGAACATATTTTGACTTATAAAGTGTCGAGGGGTTAACACCACAGCCACCAGGCATAAAATTGCTTCCACTCCCAAGTGCTTTTAATCTACATGTATGTCTAGTCTTATATTAAGTTGTGCCTCATGCTTTATAGCAACCAAAGGCCCCATGGGTGGGGGACATTCTCAAAATGTTGGGCTAGATTCAGCTACTGCCTTATCGTAGGCCCCTTGTTTTGGGAATGTCCCCACCCTTAATCTTTATCCTACCCACAACAACCTGGAACTAGGTATGGTCCTCCATTTTACCCATAACATGACCTAATTTTTTCTTTGTATTTGAGGCCTTCACTTTGTAGAACTTTCAAGCAAGTTGCAAAGACCTCTTAGCAGACCCCTTCCAAATTTGGTCAATGTTTAATGCGTAGGGTGAAGCCCCAGGATGTGGGGGCATTGTAAAAAATAAAAAGGGGCTTCAGTCGAGCCAGTAGCCAAGTCCACCCTAGTATTTTAGGAGTGTCTCCAACATGTAGGCTTTACCCACCTTAAAGCACTTGGTGAACATTATCATGGATGTATCTATAGGCGTATACTTCATGAGGCCTAAGGAGAGTGAGAAATACTTTAACATTGCATATGCCCATACTTCTCAATGGCACTCAATAAAAGAGTACTGCTGCAATTCGATTTTTCCAGGCTGCAGTTTGCCTCATTTTTTTCCCCTTGCCATTTCTCAACATGTTTTGGGTCTGTCTTCTCTAGATTTATTCAAAGTCTATGGTTTCAGTTCATTATGATCTCTGGATTTGTCCAGATTTTATTGCTTCAAGTGATCCATATATAGATATATGATTCAAAATAGTATGTATATATGTCTACATATTAAAAAACATGGAAAGGCGCAATAACCTGTGCCTTTTCATGTCCATATTAAAGAATAAAATCAAAATTGAGATTGACATAAATAAATGATGAATTATTGAAAACCATATGGGAACATATGAGAGAAATAAAAAGGGGGGAGGGAGGATATCAATAAATTGATAAACCTTCATTTCTTTTTCATTATATTTTATAATTTTCTCACATTTTCAAATGAAGTTTTGATTAAAACTTAAATATGTATTTACTTATTAGAGTACATTCCATAAATCTACAGATTTTTCCTGGGTCATACTCCTTTTGGGCATGTTAGGGGTGCGAGGGGGTATGTAACATGAAGACCCTTGGCACATGCTTCTGATATATGCCCCTCAGTACTTGTAACATGAGAGGTCATGGGTGAAAAACATGACAAGGTGAGGAAAAATTGGGCAAAGGGCAGACTGAGGGGAAAAGTTTGCAGCAACACTCTTGTAATGCATTAACAATTATCTGCAAATGTAATGTTAGTGGGAGAGGTATTACAGCTACTTCTTAGGTGTGGGACGGATCTTATGCCTACTTAAGTAATAGGTAGGTGTAAGATCCCTTGTAACATGCGCTCTCTTTTCTAAGAGGGATACTCCAAATACATGAGTTTTCTCTAGTACTTTGCGTAGGGGAAGTCCAGTCCAAAGGATGCTCCACAGGGCCCAGAGCACCCTCTTTGGACCAAAGGGAACTCAGGTGCTGCCCTCAAATCAGCTGAATGTGCTCTGGCACTTCCCTTCGCATATACCTATCTATTGTGAGTCCAATCCTTGGGAAATTGAAATTTCATATTATTTTAGGCTGGTTAGGCACTAATTCATTATTTTTTGGAATTGCTGAAAATTTTGAAAAATAGTCACTTGTCATGCCAAAAATCTAAATGAAGCTCTCGAGCACAAAAGCTTCATTAATTAGTGTAATGTTGAATGAATTATAAATTATTATTAATTTTACAGCTGAACATAACCGACAAAAAACAATTAATTATTAGGCAGCAACCAACCCAGAGCTCTGAGAAGATAGGGAGGCCTATTACTGGTAACAGTTTTTCTTATAACAAAAAAAGCACAATGCAGCCTGAAGATATTGGAAAAATGACAGTACTGTAGGTAGGTATTGAAAAAATAACAGGAGGAAGGTATTGGAATTTGTTTTTAAATAATAAAAAAATAGGTAGGTATTGGAAAAAGAACCATTATGTAGGTATTGAATACAAGGTAATAAAACCGAGTAGGCCGACCTATACCTTGCCGACCGGAGATCTATCCATCTCCTTGCGCGATACGGTTTGGAAGCAGGGTTCGGTTAAAGGAAGGTAGGTAGGTGCGTGTGCTGGAGGTAGGTATGGGCGTGGTTCAATGGGACGGAGTGTGGAGGTGGCGACCGGAATTCGAATTTTTTTTGGGGGGGCGCCGGGCGGGGTGGGAAGTGGGGTGGAGAGGGGGGTGGTGTGCTGTGAGCTGGGTGTGCACTGTGAAGCGATGATAACTTAATGAAAGTGGCAAATTGTAAAGGGGGTGGCGGCCACAGACAGACTGGGCAAGGAAGGCCGGGAGGAGGGGGGAGGACGGGGGGGGTGGCGGAAGGGGAAGCCCTGAGAAGAAGAAGGTAACTTAAGTAGATTAGTAGTGCTGGCTGGCTGCCTGGAATCCCTCTTTCTCTTCTCTCTCTGTCTCTTCTGCATATTTGTGGCGTCTTTAGGGATTCTCTCTTTCTCTTTCCTTTTAAGGTCTTTTCTTTTCTCTGCCTCTCCCTCCCTCCCTCCCTCCCCTATCTCCCCCCCCCCACAACCAATATCTTTACATCTCTCAGCTCCCTCCGGACCTCCATTCTCTCTGGAGTGCAGCAGCAGCAGCAATAGCAGCACCCCCTTCTCTTTCTTTTCAGCTCTCACCCAACTTCTCCCCTTCTGTCTTTCTCTCAGCTTTTTTTTCGTTTCCCTCTTTCTTTCTCGCTCGCTATTTCGCTCTTCTTCCCATTCTTCTTTTCTTCTTCTTTTGCTGTGGTTGGGGTGGTATTGCATCGGAGCGCTGCGGATTTTGGATTGGAGGTCTCTCGTCTTGTCTCTCTCATCAGGTGCCTGCCTCTCTCTCTCCCCTTCTAGAGGTGTTTGTTTTGATGGGTATGCGTGCTTGCTTTGCATCTGTGTTTGTTGTTCAATAATTTAGACATGGCGTTGTGAATTGTATTCCTTTGGTATCCGTGTCTGTTTTTAAGCCTGAGATAGATTTGTGGATAGGTCAATGGGTCTTGGTTTAGGGTTTTGGGAAGTTCATTTGCCTTCTCTTTTTGTATCCTGTTTTTGTTGTTGCGTGTTCTTCCCGTTTCGGTTTGCTTATTTTGAGGACATCCCTCTCAATTTGCTTCATCATTTTTCTTATGATTTTGTCTCATGCAATCCACAAAGGGCTGTGGATTGAACTACCGATGAACGTTTTCCTTTTGTGTTCGCATCGTGGTGGGTGTTTTTGAGCCATCCGGTCTTCTCTGCATTTGTCCACTTACCTTTGTCGTCTTTGTCAACGACCATTTTCTTTCGTCTTCTGTGTTTTGTTCTTGGGATTCGTTCTTGCTTTCCAGAAGCTTAGCGTTGGATCCCTGGTTGGATCTATCTTTTTGGCAGAAAGGAAAAGATGTGTGTGTGGGGGGAGGGGGGCGAGGGTTGTTGTGATCTGCATTTTCTTTTTGTGTGTATCAACAGAGGATTATAGTGCAATTTCTGCTTGGTCGTTGATATGTCTCGATCCTTTTTGGAATGCGCTAATCTGTGGATCATCTTGTGCAGGATGTGGCGAAATAGGGGTTTTGAGGTGTGCTTTGGTAATTAGCTTTCTCTGTGGTTGTGGTCAGCGAATTGATGCTACCTTTTGAGCCATTACAGGAGAAGAATTTTGGTCACCAGAATTGCAAACAGCATATACCTTTTAGATGCTGTATCCCCATGCAGGTTATACATTTGTAGCACATTCAGTGAATCAGTTGCTTGTGGGAATTGGAGGTGAATTTTAGACCTTGATCAGCAAACAACAACAACAGCATGGGCCTCAATAATCAGGAGAGGCCAATTCTTTGAAATTCATGTCTTACTTCTGTTCAGGATTCTTCCTTGCTCTGCTTCTGAGGCAGTCGTGTCACATCACATCAGATACTTTAGTTGAGCATGGTCGTGGATGTTGAGCTTTTTCTGCAATCCATACTTCCACCTACATTCTTGCCACTACCCCTGCTCTAGTCACACATTTTATCAGCAAAACAACAGAATGGCTCTAACTTCTGAGGATCTTTCTACGGTGTACTCGCTCCTGCAAAGTGCTCTGAGACAGGATGATGCTATCCGGAAGCCTGCTGAAGCAACCCTGGCTGCCTGTGAGAACAGACCAGGCTTCTGCTCTTGCCTGCTGGTAAATATATCCCAATGAGTTGAGCTGTAGGGTGGTATGCTGAGTTTGATGCTTTTTTGTCTTGTGTGACAAACTGTCTTCTTCCCCAAACAGATTTGTAAAGAGTATCATGTATCTGTAGATCTGGACTGGACTTTGCTCCAGTGTAAGTCTGATGATGAATATGGAGAAATGCAGGAGATCATTGCATCAAGAGACTTGGAACACCAGAGTGATGCTCGATGGCTTGCATCTGTCTACTTCAAAAACAGTATAAACCGCTATTGGAGGATTCGACGAGATTCCTTGTGAGCTACTTGATCCTTCTGTCTTTTTTTCCAATTCTTTTCTGGTCTTGTGTCGTTAGAGCAGACTGCAGATTTGAAGCAGTTTTTCTATGCAGAAAACTGCTCCCAAAGTTCTCTGCTGCAACTTGTTGGTGTGCCTGCTTTGTCACTGGATGGTTTTTGTCTGAAGTATGTGAATGCTACTTGTGTGTGTCCCTCAATGTCAATCCTCACCATCTCTTCTCTTGCCCTAGATTAAAGTTCTCAATCTTGTGTTCCCTGCCCACTTGTGGAAGTCTTCTGCCAGCCTTTCATCATATGGATGCATACTTTGAATCTTCTCACTCACCTATTTACTTTCTCATATTTGATTGAGTTGTTGCTGTATTCTCCACAGAGAACTATTTTATGATCAGTATGCATTAATGGTGTGCACAGCAACAAGTTGCACAACCACTTATGAGTGTCTCCATTTTGTATTATAGGTGCTCTTATATGTTCATTTGTTGGTCTCCAGGCCCTCCTTTCTCAACAATGTTGTTTCACACTCCAATACATGGATCTGGTTCTTGCTCTAAAAAGCTTTTAGGAAAACGCAAATTCTGATGGTAATCCCTGTTCTGGCATTATCTCTGTTGCTTAATGAATTTTAGATGTTAACTGTGTGCTCCTGTCCAGGGGCATAAGTGATGCGGAGAAACCACATCTAAGAAGGAAGCTCCTCGAGTTAATAAGGGAGGAAAACAATCAGGTATTTTCTTATATCCTGTTTGCCCAGTCATCTTCTTATATCATATTGTTTTGATGACCCATTGACACAGATATGAGTGCTCTAAGAAGGTCTGATGCCTATTGTGAAGTAGACTCATGTATTGTTAATTTCAGGGAATTGGAGGCCAGGAATCATTGAAGCTTTGCTTTTATTTTGTCTTCACTGTCTTTCTGGTGCAATTGTTAGGGGTCATTTTCATCATTCTTTATGTGGTGGATCTGAAGTGTTTGAACTTTTTCTCAGCTGTTGCTCTTGTGTTCTAAGGTGGCTTTGTTCTGTTTTTTTTGTTTTTTTTTGCAGGTTGCTGTGCAACTTGCCCTCCTTATTTCTAAAATTGCTCGATTTGACTATCCTCGAGAATGGTATGTCTTGTTTCATTTACTAAATCCTGGTGTTTCCTTATTTGTTAACTTGATCTTGATCTGTGTTATTGAAAGTCATGTGAGAGTTATGGAACACATTTTATCTTTAATATTCAAATCTTAGTTTTTTGGTTCTGCCATTCTAGTGTGGATATGTTTTTCCTGTTGCAAATTATTGGGGTCTAAGTGGTTGATACCCCTTCTTTTTCTTGCTAGAATGCTTTCTGAGTTTGGTACTTGCAAGGTTGGTGGCAGGCAAGAGTTATTCCCAACATTGCTGCAGAAGTTGCAGTCTCCCGATGTGCTTATGACGCAGCGGGTCTATTTGGTTCTCAATCAAATTTTAAAGGAACTGTCCACAAAGCGTCTTGCAGCAGACCAGCGCAACTTCGCAGAGGTACACATATTGGGTTTCATATGCAATCTAGCTAGCATTGAGCACACGGCACTTTCAGGTGAAGGCCAAGAAGAGATCAATGGAATTGTTTTAGTCTGTAGCCTTCTTGCTGGTAGATCTTTAATGTGTCTTAGGTGTTCTTGGTTTTGTATGTGCAGATCACATTGCAGTATTTTGATTACACCTGGCATCACTGGTGTGCTGACACACAAGGCATCATTCAAGGACTTTCAAGTATCATCAGAGGCACAGAAAGTGATCATCTCTCTACTGACCAAGAGCAGACTCTCCGTTTGACCTGTGAAAGATGGATGCTCTGCCTAAAGGTGTTGCGGCGCATGCTACTTCATGGCTTCCAAAGTGATGCCAAGTCAGTCCAAGTATGTGCTTTTTCCATGCAACTTTGTGGGAAGTAGAGGAATGGTTCAGAGTTACTGATATGCTTAACTTCACTCAACTGGTTTGTTTTTGTATTGCCCTTATTCTGTGCTGCATCATTTACTCATTCCTGGTGTTTCTTTATTGTGGTTCCTTTTCCTTTATGGTCTTTTGAGAATGACTTTGTGGTTGCACCAACTGTAGTGAAAACAGGTCTCCTGTCCAATGAAGGTTGCATCTCTATGCAAATTGCAGCATGTGAGATTCACCCACTATTTTAGAGTCTGTATCTCTACATTATCACCCTCTAGTGTATAGATTATCTCAGTCATTTTTGCTCTTGTGTGGGCTACTGCAGGAAGTGGGACCTGTGAAAGAAGTGTGCCCTAAGTTTCTTCATGCAGTTCAATCACTACTGCACTATCGTATGTTTCTGTACCAATCTGTGTCATGCGTGCTGTTGTCTGTTCTTGTCCAAACTGTGGATCACTATATTTGACTCTCCTAAGACACTTGCTTGCAGCTTGGTTCTTTATTGACAAAATTGGCCTCTGTGTGTTGAAGTTGCATCTTTCCTTTTGCAGATGTAAACAATGTGGGCTGTTTATGTTTTCTGGTCAGTGTTTATTCCTTTTGTTAGCAGTAACAGTGGAGGCTTGTGTCCTGCAGGCTCTTTGCTAACACAAGGTCTAGTCCTCCAAGAGTTTGTTGAGAAGGCCTGTTTGAGGTTGATGAAGATACTGGTGGAAGTGCAATCAACACATCCGTACTCCTTTAGCAACTTGGCAGTACTTCCCCCTGTCTTGGAGTTTTGCTATGCACAAATTGCAGAACCAAAGGAAAGAAGGGTTATATTTGAACCCTTTTTGATAAAGTGTACAATCTTTGTTCGGAGTGTCATCCAATGTGTTGCCTATAGGCCCAACAAAGCTGGGCGGGTGGTGGGGCAAACCACTCCAACAATGGAAGAGACCAAAGGGACTTTGGCTAGACAGGCTGAAGAAATATTGCTAGTGCTTCTGGGCAATCAGCGCCTAGTTTTGCTTTGTGGAATCCTTGTCCGGAGGTTGGTTGGTAGCCTTTTGGTTCTACCTAGTATAAGATGCTCTAAGTACCTAGTTTAGTTCATAGCATCATAATTTTGTTTTGCATTCCCAGTCATCTGTGTGGAGCTATGAAAGTTGGGACTCTGTCTGTCTTAAACTGCTAGATCTAGGTATCAGCTTGTAGAAGTTTTTGAGATTTCCTTCACCATTTTGCCAGATTTAATAATTCTTTCTATGAAGTACGTTTCATGGTTTTGATATTTTGTGCTGGCAATGATGTAATGAGCATATGGATGTTGTGTTCCTTTGTTCTGACATGTGCTTTTTGCTTTCTGTCATTGTCCAGTTACTTTGTGCTCACTCCTGCGGATTTGGATGAGTGGGCACTGGATCCAGAAGCATTCCATCATGAGCAAGACTTGATCCAGTGCAAAGAGAAATTGCGTCCATGTGCAGAGTCTCTTTATCTTGCTCTTTTTGAGTCTCATCGTGAGGTGCTGTACTCTTGTTCTTGCAATGTCTTTTACCCTTTGCCTCTCTGATTGGTGGTTCTACCAACCACTGGATTTGTGCATAGAGGAGGGATAGCACTCTTGAGAGTACTTTGCGACTGGTGCCAGCTTTTAAGTGGTGAAGGAAAATTACTATTAGTTTTGAAGGATCCTGGCTCTCATATAGCAGTTGAAATCAGTTTGTCTGAGAGTACTTGCAATTGTTCCTGGTTTATCATAAATGATTGCTGGAAATACCTTGTTGACTTGGAATTTGATTTTGATTACCTTCTATGGTCTGATAGGATTGCTGCATGTATGTGGTGACACTAATAGTGGGTATGTTTCATAGACGTTTTGCAGTTTTGAGGCCTTGTATTCAGGGAACCATTTTAATATGGGCCTGTCTGGTGGACATGCAGCTGTTGGCTCCAGTAGTGGTTGAAATATTGAAGCAGGCGTTAGAGGGATGCCCCCCTGCAGCACCAGGGGCAGATGTCATTATCACACCTGCACTGCTTCTCAAAGAAGCTGCATACAATGCTGTTGGAGCTGCTAATTATGATCTTCATGACTACATAGACTTCAAGTCATGGTTAGTGAATCTTAAAGCACATCTTCCTCTGCAGACATGAGTGGGCGTAGATTTGACAAAAACAATTCATAGGTAATGGGCTTATTACACTTCACTGCTGTCTTTATGGCTGTAGACTCTGCTCCCCTTTGCAACAAGGATTAGGGGAATAACTGAGAAATTGATGCAAAATTCAGTCCAAATAGAGACATGCTGAAAACTTCTGACATGGTATATTGCTACCTCTCTGGATCAGGTGGGAAGGAGCCCTTGTGCATGAAATTCGAAACCAGCACCCAAATGGTCGCATATTGCGCCGAAAAGTTGCCTGGCTACTTGGAAAGTGGGTGAGCAAGGTATATACACTTCATATGCGTTGCTGTATCTGTGCTGATGTTGTGCAGTTTTGTGTGGCCATATTGTCTCCTGCTTTCAAACTGTGATTTCTTTGTCCTTATCCTTTCTTATTTCGTTTTATGGGCATATTTCTGGCTGGCAGATCAAGGATGACATGAGGAAACCCATCTACAGTGCTTTGCTCAGGCTTCTCGGGGATAGTGACATGGCAGTTCAAGTAAGTCTATGTAGCAAGAATGTCAGAAAAAGATGGAGGTATAGGAGTTAGAAAAATGGAGTTTCATGAGGATAGTTCAAGACAATGGCACCTACAGATTCAGATTCTCTTGCAGGAAGTATGGTTAGTTGAGGATTGATAAATTTGTGTCTATGGCGCAGCTGGCAGCATGTTACTCTTTGCAAAATTTGATTGATGATGTGCATTTTTATGAGGATGAGTTTCTGGAGTTTGTTCCTGCATGCTTGGAGCTTCTCTTTCAGTTTATGCGCAGTGCCCAAGAATTTGATTCAAAGGTAATTATGACACCATTTAGCTGCTTCTTAAGGTACACACTTGATAACACATTTCCTGCATGGATGGGGTCATCATAACAGAGGCAATTTTCAGCAGGGACACTGAACTGACGGTGGAATCTGGGGCATACCAATCACAGTTTCTGATTTCATGTTGGATCTGCTTCCTTGGTTGCAGCTTCAGATATTTCACCTTGTGTCTCTTATCATTGACCGTCTTGGTGAAAAGATTGCTCCATATGTTGGGAAGATTTTGTCATTCTTACCCCAGGCAAGCCCTGCATCCCTGTAACAAGAGGTTTCACAATGTTGATAACACAGACTTTTCTTGATTTTCCTCCAATATGCAGGAGCTCCACTTTTCACCTCTGTGGTTGGCCTGCATTGTCCTGCATTGTATGCTTGAGGAGCAACCTGTGCTCAGCATCACTTTTTCAGTGATTTTAGTGTCTTCCTAGAGTCAGATGCTCATTATATAGGCTAATGTAATGAACTGAAAGCTCATCATTGAGTTCTTCAAGTTTCTTTTTCAGCCCAGCATAGATTCAGAATTGTTCATTGCTTGTGATACCTTGTGTTTCAGTACTGTTACTTGTGTTAACAGGGTTATGCATGTGCAGGTCTGGCAGGATTCTGAGGGCCAAAGTCTTCTGCAAATACAAGTGATACTTGCATTGCAGCAGCTCTTAATAGCACTTGGACCACAGTCCCCTATCTGTTATGACCTCCTTCTTCCTATACTGCAATACAGTACAGATGTGAATCAGCCTGATGAACTAAATATGCTGGAGGATGGTGTACAGGTATGCAGGAGGTCTGGCATTTTTGTGTAGAATTATTTTCCTTCGACATTTTAGACATGGTACAGTAATGCCAATTCATTCCAATGGTACTGGTAGCTCAAGACATTGTGTTTGATTCTGGATGCTTGCAGTTATGGCAAACTACATTGAGAAATGCACCAATTATGGTTCCTCAACTTATGGATTTGTTCCCTCATCTTGTAGCTGTGATGGAGCGAAATTTTGAGCATTTGTCGGTGCGTCACACACACAAGTCTAAGCTGCTTTTCATTTCATTGAGGGTCATGGTGGTTTTCTTTGAACATATGGAAAAATGAGAATCTGAGAAGAAAAGATTTTCCCTGACAGTTTGAGCTGAACTTTTAGTATGTTTTCAGTCCTCATCCCACTGGGTTTTCCAGTCTAAATACCTGATGCATTACTTTTCTATGTGGTATAACCTTGTATTTATTGCAGACAGTTATGAAGATCATAGAGAGTTATATTTTGCTCGGGAAGGTGGAGTTTTTGCGAAGTCATGGGGCTGGAGTGGCAAAGATATTGGACATTGTTGTGGGAAATGTCAAGGAAAAGGGGATGATGTGTACATTGCCTGTTGTTGATGCTCTTGTTCAGGTTTGTCATTCTAGGTGATTTAACCTTATTGGTACATCTTTCATTACTGTGCAACCTAACTTTTCTGTCAAATTTTGTGGAACATTTTGCATTCAGGGTTCAGTAGCTACATCAGTATGAATTCTTCTTCTATGTAGGGAGTTCTGTTGTCTGTAGCTTCTGCAGCCTTACCTCTAACTTGAATCCTCTTTGTTTTCTCAATTCCTTTTATATTGTTTCATATTACCTTCATTTTATTTTTTGTTCTGATTTTCTTTTGTTTACTGTGTAGTGCCCAGAAGCATTACTGTCTCTCTGTGGCAAATCTCAGTGCACAGATTGTGTTCATTACACTAGCCTATATTTAATGTGGGGTCGTACAAAATGATCTCATTAGTCAGTAATATCCATGAGGTCCCTTGACAAGTGATGGACTGTCTCTTACAGTTCATGATGAATGGGCTCTTCTTGCATGGTTCTTGTATTTCTTGTCATATTTGCCCATGTAGGTTTTTTTGTGTTCTGTTTTGTTTTTTTCTGTATAGACTATGTAAACATTTTTTAATCTTGATACTTATTGGGGTTGTTGTGAGGATAGATCTTGGTAAGAAGTCTTCTTATTCATGTCAACTAAATGTGAATAAATGATCTGTTTTTGAGTATGCTTTTCTTGTCAATAGCATTTCCTTTTCACTCATAACATTGATGCTTTTCTGCAGTGCTGTCCTGGAGATGCACCTTCCCTTTTAGCAGGAGTGTTGCAGGTAAGTCTTAGGTTCTAGTTCCTGATGTGGGAACCAGCTTCCTATGTTGTTGTCTAGGTTTTTTTTTTGCCATTTAGAACCACCTGTCCATGGTGGAACTTGGGGTTTTAGGGTTTTTATGCATTTGTGCTTTTGGCAGGTGTCTCTAGTAAATAAGTATAGAGTGAACAGCAACATCCAGAGAACAATAGACTTTTATTTTCTTAGCAGCATGCTGTAGGGTGGAGGTGATGCATTGTTGTCAATACAAAGATAGAGGATCTTCAAGCTCCCAATATTGTCATAAAATCCAATTATATCAGCACCCTCAATGTTGGTCAGCAAATAAGAGGACTCTCAGTGACCTAAGAGATTTTAGTCCTACTGACTGTGGAGACCTTGATGTTGTTTTTTATTTTGTAGTTTGTGTATGCTGGAGTCTCAATGCTTGTCCTTTTGAGTGCAAGAGCAGCAAGTGATCAGATCTGGATTTTATTGTTTGGGTGCAGAAGCTAGTCCTGTTGGTCGTCAGTGGGCGGGAGGAACCTGACTTGGTGAGGGCATCAGCAGGAGCAGTACTAGCAAGGGTGTTTGTACAAAATAGTGCATTCTTTGCACAACTTACTTCACAACCATCTCTTTCCCTTGCTCTACAGCAGTCAGGGGTGGCTGTCCCAGACCAGAGTGCTCTTTTTCTCTTCTTTGATGCTTGGCTTGACAAGGTAACTTTTAGCCATGTGACATTCTAATGTCACTTAGTGTACTTTGTCCCATAGATCGCTAATGTCAGCAACAAGGACATTTCACTCTTGTCTATTTTTTTCCCAAGTATTAGCCTCTTGCTTCTGTGTTTTTGCATTATGCTTTTTCATTGTTCTTTTGTTCTTGCCTTGGAATGTGCTCACTTAGGTGTTGTTGATTCCACCTTTGGTTTGCAGGTGGATTCCTTAACAACACTGTTGAAACGGAAATTATGTGCATTGGCCCTCTGTATTTTGCTGGCACTGAGGGAACCACAGATTTTAGATAGACTTGAACAAATTATTAGGTTTGTTCCTGTCATCCTTAACCTGCATGTGTTCACAGAAGTAGGAATGTGGCTTGTTGTCAGGGTTTGAGCTGGTTTTAGATCTTTGTCCGTGTGTACCATAGACATAGATTACTGAACTCGTGTCTATTTGTGATGTTTCAGTATTTGCACCAGTGTCCTTCATGAGACTGAAGAGGACAAGAATGGAGTTGCTTCTGGGTAAGTCACTGTCAAAACTGTACCCATCTGCTCCAAAGAAAAATCATGTGAAGTGAATTGGGATCAGTGAATGCATTTTTTTTATGATCTGGTCTCTTGCAACTTCTAATGCCGCAATAAATTCAATTGTTGCTTAGATACTTTTGATCATGTACTCTTCTGATGTTTGTCCTGAGTACATGCAATTGTACACAGTCTTCATTGGCAGTACTGGAGAGTGTCACATTTAAATGTGTTGTCATGTAACAGGTATGATTATCACATTGTAGATGATGGGTCCATGGGTCCAGAAGAGAGTGAAGCCTCCAGAAAGAGACAGGTGCCAGCTGTCCAAGACTTTCCATACATGTGCTTGGTTTTGCATGTGTCATTCTGGAAGAGAAAATTTCCAAATTTGAGGCTTTTTTAGATGCTCAAGTAGTTGGGTTCCACTGCATGGCAGTGAAGTTTCTGCTGCAATCTCATAGATATCTCTACTGTGGCTCATCTTTAAATGCTGCAGTTTCATGTTTGTTATATTTTTGCATGCAGGTCTACATTGCTGATCCTATCAACAAAGTTGCACTAGCACCATTTCTTAAGGAAAAGCTGCAAACCTGTGCTGCATTGCATGGGGAAGCTGCTTTCAATGCTGCAATGTCTCGTCTACATCCATCCCTTCTTCTTCAACTGCAGCAGCTTATGCAGCCATGATATGTTGTACCATACTTGGAAGCATTTATTGGTGGCTAGGAACTGTTTGCTTTTTCTGAGCTTGTGTCCAACTTGATCCAGACAAGGGAGACTTTAAGTTCCCCCTGAGAAAGAAGGTTACTGTGGGCAAGAACTAAAACCTGGTTCAGAGGATTGTTGAAAGGGCTGCCAAGCACCTGAGACTCATTATCCTGTGCTTCTCCATTTCTCTACCAGTATGCAATCTCTACCTTCCACTAAATGTAGTTTTGTCTCTTGTTGAGGGTGGTGACATATGATTGTATTTCTTCCCAAATGTATCTCTGAGAATGTTGAAAAGTGTGGACAATCTGCTGTAACCAGGTCATGAAATCAGAAGTTCCCTGATCCTTCTGGTAGTAGTTATCATGGTGCCCAATTGGAATGGCTTATTTCTTGATTGTGCATAAGTGTTAACTATTCTGCAGCAAAATATTATCAGTTGCATACATGTTCTACAAATATATTTTACCTCGTTTCATTGTCATCTGACTTGTTTGTTTTTGCCAGTCCTCTGTTTAAGCTCTGCATATACAGTTGTATGAAACCATTTGTTATCAAAGTTTTACAGCTTCATGTTTGCTAGTTACATGTCCTCATCACATGTTTTCTTATGTGCCAGCTTGACAGCTACTCTCTGGTGATTACTTTGACTAAACATTTCACAATGGTGGGTGCAGACATCTGTCCTTTGTGGTAATGGATCACTTCTGTAAAGTGACCTCTGCAAAGATCCTGTGGGTCCCTTCAGCCAATCCGGTTGGGTATGGCTTGGCCAAACATGAAGTGGTACTCCAAAAGTGATCAAGCTTGCCGGCATGCTCTCTCCGAAGTTTTTCCAAAGGCCAAGCTTGAACTTGCCCTTGTACTTTGATTCTTTGTGATAAATAGACCAGTAAAATCTCTGGAAGTGGGAACAGTGTCAGTTAGATAAGATGATAAGCATCATTGCTGTTAGATCTTTGGGCAGCTTCTTCTGGATAGCAACTTTGTCAATCAGTAGCAGCTAGAAGTAAAGTTTTTGGAGTTAATTTTGTCATTATGCATACTATATTGTTCACTCACAAGCTGACGGCAATATGAGTCAAACTTGTCATTACTGCATGTGCTTTTTGTGTGGGACATTGGTTTTGTGGTGTGCAAAGTTGAGGTTTTCCTAGGAGTTTCCTGTGAAGGACTGGATGAGCCAGAGTGAACTTCATGGTCCAAGTATTGGAAGTGACCATGGGGCATCCTGGACATATCATTTTTATCAAAGAGCAAGTTTCTTGCAGTGATGTCTGGTGAAGGTACCTGGGAACAGGTGATTTTCTTCAAACCATGAGTGATCGCTGATGAAGGGTCCTCAGGATCAATTTTGGGAAGGTTACAGGTTGATGAAGCTTTCTCAATTGAGGCTTGGGAGAAAAGGTTTGGCTTGCCTAAGTTATGGCAGCAGGCTGGGAGCTGCCTATAGGGGAGCATTCCATGAGGATATGGTCAGAGGTACAAGCTATAAATATAGGGAACAGATTTGGATATGGACAGGGAGACATATGATGAATAACATTTCCCAAAGGTTGATGACTGAAGACTATGAACTGTTCCTGTGGAATACAAACAAATTTTGATATATGGGAGTTCTGAACTTTGTTTGATAAATTTGTTGGAAATTTGTGGCAGAAGATCCACCTATGGGAAGATCCATGATACCATTTTTTGTACACCAACTCACATGAGACTATGAGCAATTTTAGTTTCCTTGCATGTCAGAGCAATCATTATGAACCAGTTACAAAATCTTCATCTTCTGATACTACTTGTGAGAATCTTAACAACAGTGTACATGTTGATTTCTGGGCAGTCTTGTAGGCATTCCAGTGAAAAACAGTTTGCAACTTTGGCAGATCAACTATAGCCTATAGGTAGTCATGATCATTTTCATCTAAACTGGAACACTCAGTTAATGCATATGTAGATATATGTTAATTCCTTCCATTTTCTAACTTAAGAAACTGCAGATTTGTTTCTGGATATTGTGATTATAGAAATTCATGAAACTTTTAGGTTGAAATGTTTATGCCTGCACAAATTACTAAAGAGAAGATCCAACTTTGGTTTAATCTTTTTGTTGCTAAGTAACGTTCAGTTCCACTGTTTGGATTCAAAGCTACACGGCTTTCCTGCACTATTTAGGTGATGACTTCATATGTTCAGAGCTTCTTCTGAAAGGCAAATTTGTACTTGATGAAAATAAGATTTTTTAAATGAAATCTTGAAGAGGGTTTAATATGTTTTATACCTTGAGGTTCCCTGCAATCCACTAGAAAACTACCAATATGGGGTTATACCTCCAACATTCTACCTGATAGGTTCAATGACTCCACCCAATAGTATAATATGCAACACCATCTACTAGAAATGCATGTGATAGTCTTGGAAATACTGCTAAAAAACAATATGAGAGAAGCAACTCTACCAATTTTACTTGTGAGGGAGAGAAAAGTTTTCACCCCTTTCATTTTTTTGTTGTTGAATTGCACCTGTATCCATCTGCTTTTTGCAAATGATTCCACACTGTTAAAAACATGAAGAACATTCAACAACAAACTGAATGGATGGAAAACACTTGCTGGAAGCATATTGCTTGAAGGATTTCGAACTTCTTTAGAACTAGTTTTGTGATAAAATCTTCACATCTCCAGAAATTTTGCAAGCACAAAGCACATATCTACATCATCACATGTGATACCCATAAACAAGATCAAAAAAATCAATCATGCATGGGTAATGCTCCAATTTGTTCATGTGCTAGGTCATCTAAGAGATATCATTCCTTAAATGCAACTTGTTGCATACTCCACATATTTTCCATTTTCCAAGTTCTAGCATATGCATCAACGAGGCATTTCCCAATGGTAAACCATATTCACAACCATGTTTGATCATATACATTTGTGTATATGACAGAGGCTACATAATCAAAATGCAACTATAATTTGTACATAATACATTTGTCAAGTTACTTCCAAATCATTTCAACATTATCTACATTTCATAGTAACAAATATGCTAGCCATCTCTACCTTGTGAGCAATATAGCCTCTTTTTCATGAAATGATTACCCTTTTCATGCCAATAGAAAAGAAACAAGGTTACCCTTGAACTATTTACTAGGAATTTTCACAGAAGTCACAAACTAGTGGTTAAATTGGGATAATAAAGATGATGATCAACAATTCCCAAGAGGAATTTGGAGACAATAATAATTCTAAAATCAAAATACCTTACCAAATGAACAATGTTTCATTTGTTTACTTTATATCATCCAACAAGCCTAATTTGAAGGTGAATGAGACTTGAACCTACTTGCCATTACCAAATTCCAAAATTTTGAAACTTCATACAATATTTTTCCTTAAAATTTTGGCAATTTAAAATAAATTTAAATAGTTCCAAATTTGTTAAAGTATTGTGATATACCTATAAGTGGCCCAAAAGAGAAGACTACATAATGTTTATTTTGGGAGTGGTTAAAGTTTGCTAACCACACTTACATTATTAGGCCAAGTGAACAAGTTTTATTTTTAAAATTTGCCAAAGTTGGGTTTTCTTTGGGCGATGGACCAATCAAAGAGGTCCATCACCAACAAAAATACATATATTTTGAGTGTGCCCCCAACTGATTAACTTGGGTTTTGCACTACTAATGATGATCAATTGACATAAGGTCAAAATATTAATATATTTAAAAGTTACTTAAATGAAATATTTTTAAAATAATTAGTTACCACACATTGTTAAACTTCAATGTATGTTAACTCATGTATGCCATTTGACATATCTATACCATTGGATAGTATATTCATTCTATCCAACAATGGAGATTAATCCAATTTTAAAGCAACAAATCTATGCCATTGGATAATATTTTCATTCTATCCAATGCTGGTGATTTTGCCAATCTCAAAAACAAACAGATCTAGACCACATGTTTGTGTATTTTTTTATTTAAATAAAAAATTTCAACATGTTGATTCACATGTCCCATTTGGCATTACATGATTAGTTTTAATGAACGCATGTTGACACACATGTCCCCTTGGCACTATGTGATTTTTTTAGTGAACCCATGATGACTCACATGTGCCATTTGGCAATATGTGATTTAACATTGGTCAACATGTATGTTGATTCACATTTAAGGAAAATTGAAGAAAGTTTATGTAGTTTAATGCGAACAAGAAGCAAAACAATAAAGTGGTTATGATTTCTAAAAGAGAAAAGAATTTCATTTTATTCAAGGCATGTCAAAAATTATGGTGCTAACAAATTATGAGGATGAAGACAACCTTTAGTTTTTTTCATTCCTTTTGTAACTGGACTCATCTACTTTGTGTTCATCAAACAACCCTTGCATATAATTTTGCAAAAAATCTTGTACCAAATTCCACCAATCATCAATATTTAATGCTTCAAGATCGTATTTTGCATGAGTAGATTATCGTATTGTCACAATTTGTGCTTGGACAAGTAAAGCTCCATGGTTATCAATGTGTCCATAATTGTTTGCATCCACTTGGCATCATGTTGGTAAATTTTGGATTGATTTGTTACATGTAGCCTGAGTTTTTCTTTTTCCAAAATTGTCTCATTCTTCAATTGCACAACAATTATAATCTTGTGTTTTAATTTCAAGATCTCTACGTCATGTTCCATGATAATATGCTATAAATTATTATTGTCATGATGTAGATCTACAAATCTTATTTCAAATTCACCTACACTTTTCCTTTAGGCCCAATACTTCTATTCATCTTGCTATTGAGTTTGCTTAAACGAATCTTTCTCTACTTTGATATTATCCATGGACTTCAGCTATTGTTCAAAATTACTTTTCCTTTAACCTATTTGGAACAATTCCATCTTATCTATATTATACTATAGTCTTTGGCTTGTAAAGCCTTTTTGGATTGAACCTCATGAGCTTGGACCTTATGCCTTAATGATTATGTTTCATGTACGATAATGTTGAACTTGTCTTGCATTTTAGTTTCTCAACTTCATAACAAATGCACTCTAACTTGAGCCCAAACAATTCAATCATTGTATGTTCCATCTTTTTATTGTAATGTGCTAGATGTTGGAACATTCCAACAATCTTCAAATGTTCTTTAACCTCAAGGCTTAATGTTGCTAAAGTTTATGGTGTTTGAAACAACAAAATATCATTGCTAAACAACTCCGTTGAAGGTACTACATTTCTATACATCCCATATGACGCGCTCCCAAGCTCCTTGGTAGATTCAAATGTGAATCTAAACTGAAAACAACAGAAGAGTCAGGAGTTGGGGCACGCTCCTTGGCTCGCAACACTTTAAAGGGGTAGAGGGGCGTGTTGAAGCTCCGAGATGGGATTAGGAAGATTGACAAACGTTTATTCACTCACACGGACCTACACAAAACCAAGCAACAAGTTGGTGAGTGCATTATTGGAGCACTTTTGGTGTTAAAACGAACCACATGCAATTCGGACTCACAAGACTCACCACGGCCCAGACTTGAGGGAAGCCACCACCTTCCTCCCTTATAGTATACTTTATGGTTTCCCACGGGGCCCACATCCAAATGGCTTTTCACCCAAGTTGGGGCTTCCGTGACTTTGGGGCCCCATAACTTTGCGTGCAGACCTCGGATTAAGATGAGGTCTCCAAAGCAAAGTTGTAGCCTTCATCAAGATCTTTCCAATGATGTGTTGCACGCCACCTGAACGCAACGAAATCGGGTCGATTCTCAACTTTTAGTGGTCGAGAATCAAATTGCCAATTTAACTCCCGACCCTTCTTTTGGGCATAACTTGGTTTGCAAATGTCCAAATGGGTCATGCAAGCCCATTTTAGACATCTACGTTTCGATAGCTTTTCAATGATATAAAGAAATCCTCAATCCATTGGGTTTTGACCCTTGCAATCGCTCTCTGGACATTCGAGAGTCCACCGGGACTCCAACTCCCAATGTGGGAGTTCCCTTGGGAGTGTGAAGGTCTATCCCCTCACACCCTCTTGCACTCCCAGGAGTCGACATGACTCCCGGTCGTCCCTCTTGGCCTGCAACCTTGCAACCCTTTGCCTTGGTCGCGAGCCCAAGGCTAAGGTTGCGACACCATATGAAGTTTTTGCTTCATAAAACCCTATTGATGAGGATGGCATGTCCTCCTACTATACAATAGTTACAAATTAAAATTGTACATGTTCATGTTGTTGTGGAGATGGTGAATGTGGTAGAGACCATCTAACAAGGTTTGGGTTTAAAGATGCAGATTATAATTATGTTCTTATTATGGTTATGTTAGATTTTTAGGATGTGAAACTTGTTGTCCATTAAAACCCTCAACATCTTATTCATGTTTAATAATTTATTCTATATAATGGACAAGTTCAGGTGATAGAGGTCTATGTGATTCTTCATGAAATTGTTGTTTTAAAACAACATAAAATGCTAGTACTTCAAGAATTTGATTTATTGTTTCCCCCATCTACTTTCTCCTCTTGATCTGTAAACACATCTCCTTTTGTTTTTCTTCCTCTGAGTCCATTACATTTTGTTGGCCTATGGTTTGTTTTTGCCTCTCCATCTCCAAATTATTCCTTGGGGATCTATTGGATGATGTTAAAGGACGTTTGGTTTCATGTAATCTATCCTTCAATCTTGAAACATTGGCCTTCAATGTGGAAGCTTGTTGTGCTTTAGCTGGTTTTTACATGTTTGGGATTTGTGGATTGTTTTGAGGGAAAAATTATTGTAGTAATACTTCTATGACTAATGCAAAATGACATTTTTTTTTTGCATCAACCTTAATTATACCCCCAAACATTTTGGTTTGTGAAAATGTCCACTTGATTGATTGCTTATGCAACTTTTTGTAAATAATATCTCTCCAATCTACAAACTGCCCTTGGTTTGATGTATTGATTGAAATAACGTTTTTAATATTTAAATAATATACTTAATCTCTCTAGTATATTATATGAATGAGTGTAAGAAAATGAATGGTGTATGGTTCCTTCATTTTACTAACATTCTACTATTTTACATTGATGTATGCACCATGCAAAGTAATATCTTGAAACATGGCTTCTACAGTTTGTTTATTTACCTATTTCCTTTCCTTCTTCCTAGTGTTGGAAATTTTGAAATATATGTGATCACATGTCTATTGACAACAATCACTTTCTCTCCTATCCTAACATATATATATATTTTTTCCTACTAGGGATTGAGAAATTCCACCAACCAATCATGGTGTGGTGTTGTCCATTTGATTTCAAACAATCCCATTAATCCCATATTTACTGAAGTTGTAATTCTCTTTAATTCTTAGTCATAGGACTAATTTGTGGGTATGAATATCAATTTGTTAGGCTTTAGTGAAAAAAATGACTTAACATGTCAAACCATTATATTATGGTGCTTTGAAATAGACACAAGAAAGGAGGTAGCTCCTCCTTTGATCTCTTCAAGTATTATTGATTGCACATTCAATGTTTCTCCACGTGCACGTGCCTCAATCTGGTTGAAGTCTGATGTTGCAAAACTATTTTCTAGAGTTGTAGAATGCAATACATACACAAAGTCTAGGTAAGCTTTTCAATATATGCCTTCCCATGGGTCGCATGCTATCACATGTCCACTTGCAACAAAGACCCCAACATTTGAATCAACAAGGTCATAGTTAGCACTTTGCCAAAAGCACCTACCTTTTGTTGGAATGTGTGAGTTCCTTTTTTTCATTTCCTTCTTCACTTCATTCCTTGGTTCTCTTTTCATTTCCTTCCTCATTACTTTTTTCACCCAAGGAATTTGAGGAAGATCTTTCCATTTTTCCTTCCCCACTTTCATCTAAGCTATAATTTTTGTGTCCATCGCACTCATCATTAGCAAGTTCATCCATTATATTGTCAAATTCTCCATTATTGTTGAAATTCTCAAAACATAAAGTCATGGAAAAAGGCTCATCCTTACAAAACACTTGCCTATTTTGCAAGTTACTAAAACCCTCTTATAAAATATCCTCATGTGGTAGAAACAGAGGTGCATCCTCCATCATCAAAACATCATTTATAAATTAGAAATAATCATTTCCAACTAATGATTCACAATATCTTGCAATTAAAATAGGGTAAAAGATTCTTCATTGTTCAAATGACTCAAACACAAATATGATGGTTACAACTAAACAATTTTCAACTCCATTAACACAATGGATAAAAACCGCTTAGTGATCTTTGCACTTTCTAACTCCAACTTGAACATTACCATCCTCACTCAAATTCAAAATGATGTCACCAAATTTGAATGTTATGCCTATAGCTTCATGATTTTTAAAAGATCATTACCCTATTAAATAATCGACCATAAAGTTTTTGGATGAACATTACTAGCATGGCACCATGGAACAAAAAATAAACACAAAATATTGATATGTAGATTGATAAGAAAAGTACTCCCAATAGCTTGACTTGTCAATACAATTTTATTGGACAAAAATGACTTCTTCATTGATTTATTGAAATGACCCATGAAGAAATGAATAACATGGTCTCGGACATTTCTTCCACATTTTAGAAGAGGGAGTTTTTTCCCCATTACTTGAAATTTTTGTGATTACTTGGGTTGTTGAATCAAGAGAAAATGCTTGGGGGCCACTAGGCAATTTTTACTATCACTTTGAGTTAAATCGCAAGAAAACACTTGTTTAACTAAACGAGGTAACAAATATTGCCTAGTGGTTGCCAAACATTATTTGGTAAAACCTTGCTTACATGGTTTCCATACGTCTATGCAGGTGTTGGCATATTTTTTATTGCAACTAGGTACTCCTAAAATCCATCAAGATAACGAACGTTTTGGGTTTTTGTAATGTTGCCTTGTGACATCCCCAAGATGAATTAAGAACTATGAGATTTTCAAAATATTTATTTATTTCTATTGTGACTTGCGATTGTTGCAAAAATATTTAAAGTCCAAATTGTGATGAAAAAATAACAATGATCCTTACGAAGCAGGGAGATGCTCACCCAATAGATTAAATTAAGGTGGGAATCACATAAATGTAGGAGTAGTTGCAACAACAATTACTTATACTTACAAACTTAACTGAGTATGCAACAACTATTGTATCTCAATCAACATAGTTTAGTATAGTTATTACCACAACAACCACATCTATAGATGGTGAGAATGGTCATACAACCATTGCAAATGTACAACAAGAGGTACATCAACAAATCTAACCTCATAATGAAAGGTTATATATAATGGAAAGGGAACAATCCACATATAAAAGGATGTTTGCTAGAGAACATGCAACAACAATAGATAATAAAGTTGTAGTTATTTTTGTCAGTATAGTTATATACTTTACCATTCATATAATTCCAAGGATGAAATTTAGAGTACTGAAGGGTAATGTTAAGGGTAGTATTGTGTTGTCCCTATTAATTAGTTGGGATAGAAGTGGAATATTAATGTCTCACATGGTGGACATAGGAGTAGCAAGACAAAGTAGGTGAGTTGATTAAGACCCATGAGGAGTTTTGAATTCAAGTTATGGTGAAAACTTGAAGAGGATTTTTAGATAAGTTTTATATATGGTTGGGGATCAAAAGATGAAAGAATTATGATGGAGTGGAAAAGGAAGTAGTTTTGAAAGATGGAGAAGCTCAAGTTAGAGATCAGTTTTGATGGAGAAGAAAATGGATACTATAGTGTAATTTTGTTTCCTATTTTTTGTTTTCCCATTATGATATGGTATAATTATATTTTTAAATATACACGAAGGCAATAATTGTGCAAATATCTATTTTTAATGCATTTTTTGTTGAATTTTACCTCTGATTTTTATAATTGTTATTAAACAAACTTTGTATGTTTGAAAATCACATGCTGAGTACAAAATTCCAAAATAAAAAAGGTTAGAATATTAGTATTTACCACCAAGCACCCAAGCAAGCCAATAATGATTTCACGTTGACATTAATGCATTGGTATAAGATGACCATCTTTTGGGAGATTGTTTTCATCATTCCAACAAATATTTCATTAACATTAGCATCTTTGGCATGTAGGTGGGACCATTTTCCATGTGAAAGTCTAATTGCATATTTACTTTCCAACCACATAATTATTTGCCGACCTCTTTATACTTAAAACATGAACCTTACATATTAAACTACATAGGTTAAGTATAGGTAGGTAGACAAATAAGTAGGTAAGTGAATATATATATTTACCTACCTACTTATCTACTTAGTTGGTTAGTTACCTTCCTATCCCAATATATCCTTAATGTATCTTTAATAAAACCTTAATATTAAACCCCTAAAATTTCCTTGAATACATTTATGATATACCCCAATAAGGTTTAAATATAGATTTAATATAACCTTGATGTACAGCCCTTAAGATATACCCCAAATATATTCATGATATGTTGTAATGTACTTCTAAACGTTAATTCCACAAATTAATTGTGATTAAATTTTTGTTATTAATTAGACTAATGGAACATACAAGCTTATTCGTGGATGAATAAAAAATATTCACATGGAAGGTTGAAGAAAAACATAGTCATAACATAATTGCAAAATGACCCGTCAAAGTTGGTAAATAGTTGCAAAAAATAATTTCAAATGATATATAGGTGCATGTAGTTGCAATTAGAGTGGTTGCATTTTGGGCTTTTTCTTCTAGTGATTTATAACTTTTTGCACCTTTTTTTAATACTAATTAAAATCAATCCTATGTTGGATTTTGGGGGATAATTTTGAAATGCACATTTAAAAGGGGGAAGGGGGGGGGATTGCATACATAGGCATTAACATATCCCAATATATAATTTCTTCAAATATGATGAATTAAAAGTATTGAATATTTTGGTAATTATTATTCAAAATTGGAAAAGTTGAAAACTCAATCTCAAAAAGCAATACCTACATATGAAAAATATAATTTAAAATGCAATAGACCACAACAACCAATGCAAACACGGGTATTACAAGTTTGGTAAAAACAAACCACTATGCAATTATTACATATTTTAATATTATTGTTTGAAGTTATAATAGTTGAAGCCCAAATCCCAAAATGCAATACTCACATATGAAAAATGACATTTCAAATGCAAAAGAGCATAACAGCCAATGGACATTTTGTGAGTATTGCAAGTTTAGTAAAAAAATAACCCCAAATGCATGTGTTATAGTTTCAATCGTATTTCGTAGTCTATTTTCTCCCAAACTATGTGGGTATTGCACATTCAACCTTACATTTATGAAGGGTTTTAAGGGTGATATTGGGGTATTGTAATATGCCACAAACCCAAAATAGTGACATTCGATTTACAACACCAACGAAGGTTCCTAGGTGACGCTGGCCGTCCATACTGCCCAGTGCACTGCTTGCTTGGTGCTTGACTGCTGGTTCACTCTCTCACCATACGTGTGCCCCCCAATCATACAACTAAATAGCAACTCCACTGTTGTTCTGTTGCCTGTATAGGGTTACATACCATTTGTGAAAGCTAGCTGTCGAGGCTTTTGGACCAGGTGGCTAGTGTGGATTGCCTTGTGCACCTTGGGGAAAAAGGTACAGTATGTTCATCCTGCATGTGGGCTTTCCTGGTTTTGCTTTTAACATAAAATAAACTTTACAAAATTCCTGTGTTGTCTATCTAGGCTAACCAGCTGTCCCCCTTCTTTTGTGCAGATACACTTCATTTTGTTTTGAAGCCATTAGAGGTTGGAGACTTTGTCACTTTGTTATTAAAATGGAAAGTTGCACATTTCTCTGTGTTCTTCAGCATGCCTTAATTTTCTTAGCTTCTTCTGGAACCTGTTTTTCTGCAGCCGGTTTTTTTATTTCACAAATGGCTAATCACGAATGACAACGTATTGTTTGTATCTTGATAAGTGCATTCTGCTAATTTACATTAGTGGAGTTTGGACCTAGTAGATTGTTGCAATATCAAGGCTTCTTGATTATAATTCGTGAATCAATCCTATGGATGTGGGTAACCCATGTGGAATATATTGGTTTACCCAACTACCTCTTACAGTTGGTATGCAAACCAAGAAAGAACCCAATGTAACAACAAGAACCAAGTGATGACCCTTGAAATAATGAAAATGGTGGATCAATGGCCTAATTTCAACCACGAGTGGAGGTCTCCAGGCATCAGTACAACAGCACGTACACTGTAGATTGGATGAATAAGCCTTTCAATAGTGTGAAATTAGGTTTGGACATGTTGTGGCAAGATATACTGGTCTCCGTAGGGCCTGGTGCAAAAGAAAGGACTGCTTTTGATTGACCAGTTAAAATGAAGGGCCCAGGTGATAATGTTTAAATACTCTGTCACCTTACAATGTACAATTTTGCATGTTTATGGGTGGGACTTGGGAAATAATTAACACTCTATGTTGAATGTGATAAACTCTACTAGAGACACAAACAGGCTCACTACAAGAGGGTAGGCCTGCTCTAAGAATGAAATAATGAAGACAGTTTTGAGTTTTCTTTTCTACTAAGTTGACACGCATTGGGTCTCAAGAATCTTAAGTACAATTTCAAGTTCAGTATGTAGACCAAATTTGAACTAATTTTTTGACCTTTTTGTGTTTTGAAGTCTTGGTCCCAATCAATGTTTTTAAATTAGCCACATACATATTTATGGACTGCTAGAAAATAGCCTGCTACTTATGCGGAAGATGTTAAATTGGTCAAAGAAATTGAATGCAGTCAGTACAAAAAGTACTGGTGCTATTTTTTCTCACGGTCTGCCCTTTGCCTATTTTGTTTTTACCTTGTGACACCTAAACACGTCTTGGGTCCATGTTATGCATGTTTTGAACACGTTATGGGCATCAGGGGTACATAACATGTCACTGGGCATGTTTTGTGGCCTTTGATTCATTCATAAGATGGAAGGTTATGCAAAACGCTAAATACCACCCCCGCCCCCTTGAGCTCTGTCCGGCTGGGTCTGACAGTGCAGCACTGCCAAGAACCCTGTAGTTCTGCCACAGGGTTTAACTTTTTGACTGTGGGAGTTATTTGAACTAGTGGGTACCCGTTAATTGCTTCAACCAATTAATAACGCACGCACGCTGTCAGGACCTGGGTTTCAGGCCCTCAACGCGAGGTTTCAGGACCTGGATCTCAGGACCTGGGTTTCAGGCCCTCAACGCGAGGTTTCAGGACCTGGCTCTCAGAACCTGGGTTTCAGGCCCTCGGTATTTGGCTCTCAGGACCTGGGTTTCAGGACCTCGAAAGCTCTCCATCCTACGGTCGTCTTATCTTTTTCCCGTCACTTTTCTCTGCGTCCAC
>Ga0116230_10000765_pt1 | contig 28929 bp, 25 predicted proteins | sample S1TSphfallax_3_FD_88678 | JGI IMG/M metagenome (GOLD analysis project Ga0116230, IMG submission 88678) | Host-associated microbial communities from peat moss isolated from Minnesota, USA - S1T2_Fd - Sphagnum fallax MG | ecosystem: Host-associated > Plants > Peat moss > Unclassified | place... | reverse complement strand
GCGGTCGCGGACTCCAACGGAAAAGGGTGGCTTGGACCAGCGCCCAGACCCAGCTCCACGCGACCTCGCGCCGCGGAAACGGCGTGACACAGCCTTGGCCGAGGTAAGGCGGTTCCATCGACATCGGGGGCAGCGTATTCATTCGTCGGGGTCAGTCGCGAGCCAATCTTGCCCGGCGCCGAGCTCAGCGCGTGGGCCCGGCCGCGGCGAGGCCCGCGAAATCGGCCAGCAAGCCCGCCGCGACGACCGGATAGTCGAAGCGGCGGGCATCGGCGACCGCCTGCGCCGCGAGCCGCCGCCGGAGGTCCGGGTCCTGCAGCAGCCGCGCGAGCGCCCCGGCCAGCCGCGCGCTCCGATCCGGGGCGTGCTGGTCGAAGGTCAGGCCGTTGTCGCCGTCCCGCAGCAGGTCGTCGTAGCAGGGCAGCGCGGAGGTCACGGGCACGGCGCCGGCGGCCATCGCCTCGATGGGGGCGATGCTTAGCCCCTCGCCCTGTTCGGCCAGGCTGGGGTAGCAAAACACGTCCAGGCGGCCATAGACCTCGGCGAGTCGGGCGGGATCGTAGATCGGCGGCTCGAGCTCGATCGCGGCGCCGGCGGCGGCGGCGCGGGCGCGGAGCGTGGCGATGTACGCTTCGCCGCCCCCGCCTTGCGCGACCGACTGCGGCCCGACGAGCCGCAATCGCCAGGGCGGCAGATCCGGGCGCTGCGCCAGCAGGGCGGCCGCATCCAGGAGGATTTCCAGGCCCTTTTCCGGGTGGAGGCGTCCGACGTAGCCGATCGTCAGCGGTCCGGGTGGGCGGCCTTGGGCGCTCGCGGCCTGGTGCAGGGTCCAGTCGATCGGATTGGGGAAGACCCGTGTCCGCGCGGCCAGCCGCGGATTCTGGGCCAGCGCCCGCTGCCGCACCGCGGCGCTCGTGGCGAGCACCCGGTCGGTCAGGCCGTACAGCCGCGTCTGCCCCTTGGGCATGCGGCCGAGCACGACCGCGACCCGGCCGGCGGAAGGGCGGAGCCCGCGCAGGTAGATGGGCAGCGTGACGGTGTTGCAGACGACGATGTCGGCGCGCGGCAGGCGCCGCGCCACCCGCCAGCCCCAGCGCAGATCCAGGAGCAGGTTGCGGCTGAGTCGCGGCGTATGGTCGAATCCGGGGAGGCGCACCAGGTTCACGCCCTCGAGCGTCTCCCGGTCCGGGAAACCGGGCCATTGGCGGGTGAACAGCGTGACGGTGTGTCCGGCGCGGGCGAATTCGCGGGCGAGTCGGAACCAGATCTTCTCCGTGGCGCCGCCGGCGACCGCCGGCACCGGGAGGAAGAATCCGCAAACGATGGTGATCTTCATGGTCCGACCGTGGCCAGGGCGGCGAGCAGCCCGGCGGTGGTTTGGGCGTACGTGTACTGGGCGATGCGCGCGGCGATCGCGTGCTGGAGGGCGGCGCGCCGCGCGGGGTCGGCCAGGGCGGCCAGCGCCTCCCGTAATTTGGCGGTGAGCTCCGCCGGATCGGTCGAGGCGAAGACCCAACCCGTCTCGCCGGGCGAGACCAGGTCCTGCTGGCAGCCGACCCGGTCGCTGACCAGGCACGGGATGCCCATGTGCATGGCCTCGTTCACGGCCAGGCCCCACGTCTCGTAGAAGCCCCGGGAGGGAAGCACGAAGAGATCGGCCAGCAGGTAGCGCGCGGGCATTTCCGATTGGTTGGCGAAGGGCAGGAAATGGACGGCGCCCGGTGGGGCGGCGGCGGCCGCCTGCCGCAACGCCGCCTTTTCCGGGCCTTCGCCCACGAAGACGAGCGCCGCCGGCGAAGGCGAAAGGCGCAGGAAGGCCTCGAGGAGTTCCCTGGGTTGCTTGGCGGCCACGAGTTTGCCGGCGAAGAGCACCACGGGCTGGGCGGGGCCGAGGCCGAGGCGCTGGCGGAGTTCGGCGGCCGCCGCGCGCTGGGGCCGATCGGCCGGGTCGAAGCGCGTGGCATCGACCGCGTGCGGACTGAAAAACAACCGTGCGCTGGGCACGCCGAGGGCCGCGAAGTAGGCGCGATTGGCCACCCCGACGCAGGTGACGGCGGCGAACTGTCGGAAGATCCAACTCATGGGCCACCGGCGCCACCCCGGCGGACGGCCGCGGCCGAGCAAGTGGGAATCCCCGCGGAAGAGCAGCGGGATCCGCCGCCGCCGCGCCCAGGCGATCACCCGCAGGTGGCTGCAAGACTTGTACCCGAACAGCAGGATCGCCTCGGGTCGCCACTCCGCCAGGCGGCGGGTCAGCGTGGGATGGTTCAGGCCCATGAACCGGTCGGTGCCCGGCCGGGCCGCCGCGTTCGGGACGAAGGCCGAATCGTAACCGGACAGCAGGTCGACGTCCCAGGCAAACGTGGTCCCGAACTGCGGATCGCGCCGGGCCGCCACGCCGAAATCGTCCAGGTAAAAGACGCGGAATTCGAGCGCGGTGTGGCGCCGCAGCCAGCGAAACCACGGGCTGTAGTACTGGATCGGATGCGAGACCACGATCGCCAGTCGCGGCAGGCGGGCGGATGTCATCGGCGCAACAGCTCCTCCCGGAGCCGGCTCGTCCGGCGCACGAACGGCAACGCGGCGAGGCCGATGGGGATGAGCGAGTCCTCGATCGAGGTGGCCAAAACGGTCGATACCATCTCGAACGAGTTGGCCATGGCGACCATCAGGGCGAACGCGAGCAGCCCCTCCAGCGACAGGATCAGCTTCCGGGCGGTGAAATTCTCGATGAAAGCGAAGACCGCGCCGAGGAAGCAGCCGAGGATGACGGCTCCGGCGACGGGTCCGAAATTACCGTAGGCCTCCGGCAGCAACCCCCAGGCGAGGTAAGTGGAGAAGGTCGAGATCAGATCCTGGCGGCCGAAATGGACGTTGAGGATCTCCTGGGCGATATGGGCGCGGGGCTTGTCGGGCCAGAACAGGCGGGGAATCAGGAGCTCCGGCACGAAGGCATAGGTGGCGCCGTGGAGGAGGGCGACCGGCTCGGTATCGACGACGCGAATGACGTACAGCAGGTTTTGCAGGTTATTGATCCGGGAAATCATGCTGTGGCTGTCGGCGTCGGACGCCCCTTCGAGCGGAGTGACTCCGGCGGGATGGTCTCCCGTGGCGGCCTGCAGACTGGCGGTGAACCATTCGGAATAGACGCCGGGCATCTGTCCGAGCGTGAAGACCGCCGTCGGATCGGCTCCGTCCTCGTCCTGATGCCAATAGCGGGCCCGCATGGCAAATTTCCCGGCATTGAAAAACATCAGGATGGCGGCGAGCGCGAACAGGAAGCGCCAGGGCAACCGGCCGTTGCCCCAGAACAGGCCGAGGGCCACCGACGCGAGCAGCACGGTGGACGAGGACAGCAGGAAGGAGGAGGCGTTCACCGCGCAGTCCAGCGTCAGGAGCGCCCAGAAGCCGAACCGCGCCGCGCCCCGAATGTCGCCGCTGGCCACGCGCATCGCCAGCAGGAAGAAGCCGCTCATCCCCGCCGCCGAGACCAGCGCCGCAATGAGCGAACCGGCTCCGGCGGGCAGCAGGGTGTAGACGAAGTCCGTCAGGTTCAGACTTTGGAGCAGCAGGTAACCGGTCGAACCGAGTGCGAGATTCAGGCCCAGCCGCGTCAGGGGCCTTCCGCGGGATTGCTGGTAGCCGTTCAGCGCATAGCACACCGGAAGCGAAGGCGTGAATACCTGCATGCCGAGCCACCACGCGAGCGCCAGGCTGACATTGAAGATCAGGACCTCCCAACCCGCCTGATTCAGGTAGGCGGACGAATACTCGGCGATCGTGGGGTTGCCGATGACGATCGGCAGTCCGTAGGCGAGCAGGTGCTGGAGTCCGAGCATCGGCACGACCGGAAGTCCCGTGGCCTGCTTTTGCCACACGAGCAGCACCAGGGCGGAACTGGCGGCGATGAGGGCGAACGCCATCGCGCCGGGCTTGTTCGCCCAAAATAGGTAGCCGGTCTCGCCGGTCAGCAGTCCGGCGAGCGGAAGCCGCCCGCGCCGCACGGCGACGGCGAGACTGCGCGCCAGATCGCCGATGGCCCCCAGCGGCTCCGGCCGTTTCCGGGGCGGCGTTGCTGGTAACAGGGGCCTCATCGAGCTGGGCGGGACTCCGGTCGCGTCCGGGTTCGGCGGACGAAGGGGAGGGTGGCCAGTCCGATTGGAATCAGGGACTCTTCGATGGAGGGCACGAGAACCGTCGAGACCATTTCGAACGAGTTGACCATGGCCAGCATCAGCGCAAAGCCGAGAAAGCCTTCCAGGGAGATGATCAGCTTGGGTCCGGTGAAGTTCTCGACCCAGGCAAAGCTGCCGCCCAGCACGATCCCCAGGAAGAGGGCGCCGGCGATGGGTCCGAAGTTCCCGTAGGCCTCCGGCAGCAGGCCCCAGGCGATGGAGGTCGAGTAGGTCGAGATCAGATCCTGACGCCGGAAATGGACGTTGAGGATCTGCTGTCCGATATGGCTGCCGGGTTTGCCGGGCCAGAGCACGCGCGGGATGAGTTCCTGGGGCACCAGGCTATAGGTCTCCCCGTACAGCGGCTCGATGCGCTGGCTGTCGATCGCGCGGATGACGAAGAGCAGATTCTGGAGATTGTTGATGCGGGAAAGGATGCCCTGCCGCTCCCCCTCGTCCGCCACTCCCATGCGGCTCTGATGGCGGGCCTGCCCGTCGATTTCGGCCACACTGGCCTCCGTCCATTCCAGGTAGACGCCGGGCATCTGGCCCAGCGAGAACGTGGTCTCGGAGATGTCGCCGTCCCGCTCCACGTGCCAGTAGCGCTCGCGCATGGTGTATTTGCCGACGCTGAAAAATCCCAGCAGCAGCGAGACGATCAGCGTGTAGCGCCAGGGCATCCGGCCGCTGGTCCAAAACAATCCCAGCATGACCGCGGCCAGCAGCACGGCGGCGCTCGAGATCAGGAAGGAGGAGGATTCGATGCCGCAATTGACCGCCAGCAGCAACCACAGCGCGAGTCGTCCGGCCCGATTCAGGTCGCGCGAGCCCGCGCCCATGGCCAGCAGGAAGAAGCCGCTCGTGCTCGCGGCCGAGACCAGCGTATTCATGAGCGAAAACGATCCGCTCGGGAGGAGATTATAGAGGAAATCCAGGCCGCCTACGCTGTTCAGCAGCAGATAACCGGTCGCGACGCCGGTCAGCACAAAGCCGAGCCGGGTCAGCTTGCCGCCGCCTTCGCGGCGGAAGTCGGTCAGCGCATAGGAGAGCGGACGCGACAGACGGAAGACCTGCAGGCCGACCTGCCACGCGGCGGTGAGAGCGACGCAGAACCAGAAGACTTCCCACCCGGCCGCCTCCAGGTATTCGTTCCGGAATTCGGCGATCGTCTCGTTCCCGGTGACGATGGGGAGGCCATAGGCGACTAGGTGCTGCACGGCCAGCGCGGGGATGACGGGCAGCCCGATGCCCCGTTTACGCCAGACCCCGAGGATCAGGCAGCAACCGGCGGAAATCAGCGCGAACGCGACCGCACCCCTTCGGCCGGAGCCCAACAGATAGCCGGTTTCCGCAATGAGCAGGACGATGAGCGGAAAGAAACTGCGCGCGATGACGTTCCGCACGCTGCGCGCGAGGTCGCCGATGAGGGCATGGGTTCCCGGTCCGGGAGGGCTCAAGGTTGGCGCCATGGCTACCTCAGCGCGGGCGCGGCGCCAGCGCCCGTTCGAACAGGCCGCATTGTTGCCGGGTGAGCTCCTCGGCCAGATAACGTTCGGCGAACGCGCGGTCGTCCCGCTCCGGCGGCTCTCCCGCGAGGAGACCGTCGCACAATTGATCGAAGAAGTGGTGCAGCGCGCCGTCGACCGTCCCTTCGGCTTCGTCGGACCCGAACGTGACGAGGCGGGCGCACTTCAGCTCGTTCAGGAGGCCGGCCATGACGCTGTCGCGAAACACTAGCGCGAGCATGGGGCGACGGGAGAGATAATAGGGATAGACCTTGGAGGGAGAATAGGCGCGATCGCGCGAACCTAGGAGCAGCAGCGCATCGGTGTCGAGCTGGAGCCGCAGGGCCGCCAGATGTCCGATGCGGTGGGGCACTTCACTGACCAGATCGGCGACGCCGCAGCGGACCGCGAGGGGAAGAATGGCCGGGCGGCCCCGACCGGGCGGCACGTAGCTCGTGCCGACGAAATGCAGCCGCAGCCGCCCGGCGCGCTCCGGATCGCGCTCGCGGTACCGACGGAGCGATTCGAACAGGCGGACGACCGCGTCGGGCACGATCGGACCGGCCGCGCCGGTGTAGAGCAGATGGCGCTGGCCCTGGTCGCGCGGGAGCCGATACTCGGGCGGCGGGAGACGGGCGGCGGCCCGCCCATCCTCCAGGCTGGCGCCGAAGCGAATCACGGCGGTCGGCGTGGCGCGGAAGCGCGGGTACCGGGAGCTGAGGTCGTCCAGATAGGCCGGTGAAACGCTCATCGCGGCCGCCGCCCCGACGAAACATCTCCGCTCGCAGGCCCAGGCCACCAAGCGCGCGAAGCGGTATTTCCATCCGCCCGGAGGCCGGGATGCGCCGGGACGTTCATAGGCGTCCGTCCGCCACGGATCCTGCACGTCGAGCACATAGGGCACACCGAACCATCTGTGCCAAATCGGCCCCAACGTGAAGGTGATGAACTGGGTGTTGGAAAAAAACACCAGATCGAACCGCTCCCGGCGCAGCAGAGCGGCTCCGGCCCAGAGCAAGGGCAGCCACGCGCGCCATCCCAGGGTGCCGAGGCCCAGCGCGCGGGAGAGTCGGAGGGGCAGGGCGCCGGCGTACACCACCCGGACGTCGGGCGGCAGGCTGGCGGCGAGTTCGGGTTCGCGGACGCCGTCCTGGAGATCCGGACGGACCGCCAGGACGACCGGGTCCCAGCCTTGGGCGCGGTAGTAGGGCAGACTCATGCGCACGCGCTGCAGGTCCGGCGTGTTGATCGGCGGAAAGTACGGGCTGACGATCAGCAGCTTCCTCATGACGGGAGGGCGCCCCGGGCCCCCGGTGGGCGGGCGAGCGCGGCGGCGACGAGTCGCAGGAGGTGCGGAGATTCCCGCTCCCAGCTATAGATCGTTTCGGCCGCGTGCCGGGCCGCCGCCTGGCGGCGGGCGAGTTGCGTTCGATCGGCGAGCAGGCTGTCCAGTACCGCGGCCGCCGCCGCCGGATCGCGCAAGTCCACGATGAGTCCTGCCTCGGGGGCCCGGGCGAGGACCTCGCGCTGACCGGCCGTCCCGGTCGCGGCCACGGCCAGGCCGGCGTTGAGATACTGGAGGATCTTGTTGGTGATGGTCAGGTCGCGATTGACGATCGTCGCGTCTTCGAGCGCGAGTCCCACGTCGTGCCGGGCGATGACCGAGGGCAATTGCGCGGGCGGCACGGGGGCCAGAAAGGTCAGCGCCGGCCGGCGCGCTGCCGGCACGCGGGCGGTAAGAGTCTGGACGAAGCCTTCGACCGGTTCGCCCACCAGGACCACTCGACTGGGCTGGACCGTCAGGGCCCAGGCGGAGAGGAAGGCCTCCAAGCCTCGTCCGGGTCCGAGTGTTTGTGAAAACCAGAACCAGGCCGGCGGCTCCCCGGGGGGTCCCCGGCGCGGATCCGGTTGGAGCGGAAAGGCGTTGGCGATCACCGCCGGCCGGGCGCCGCCGTAGCGCGCGTGCAGCGCCTCCGCCAGCGCTTCCGAGGTCGTCGTGGTGTAGGCGGCGTGCCGCAGCAGATCGCGCTCGATTTCCCGCAATTGCTCGAGCGGTCGATGACGTCGTTGGTCGGGCAATAAATCCTCCGAGTGCCAGTCTTCGATATCGGCCGCCACCCGGAAACCCTCCTTCAGTAATTGCCGACCCACCCAGTGGGGCACCTCGTTGTGGACAATGGTGAGGTCGGCGGCGTGCCGCCGGGCGCGTTGGAGCAGCAGTCGCGCCGGCCCGAGGCTCCCGATCGTCGGTCGGCCGCCCAGTCGGGTCCGCTGGCGGGCGCCCCAGGCGGCGGCGCGGCGGCTCAGCAGGCGCACCGGACCGGTCGCGAAGCCCGGGATCAAGTCGATCGCCTCGCGGCGGAAACCGGCGCCGCTGAGCGCGGCGGCTTCTTCCCCCTCGGTCGCCGCGTGGTTGCGGACCATGAGTACGGTCACGTCATAGCCGGCGCCGGCCAGCGCCTCGGCCTCCTTCCACGGGCGGGGATTTCGGCCCAGCTGGCCATTGGTCACGATCAGGATGCGGGCGCGGCTGCGGCGGATCCCGCTGCTCCGTCCGGAGGCGTTCCCCGCGTCCGCTCCCGCTAATTTGTCCGTGACGCTGGCGCGGGCGCTGCCGCCTTCGGCCGCCAGGAGCGTGGATTGGCGGAGCAGCCAGTCCCAGACCGTCCGGTGGGTCCGCCGAAACGCCAGACCCTGCAGGAGCCGAACCGGGTGACGGACGGAACTGGCCAGAAACCAGCTCCAATCGCCCAGCCGCGCCGGTCGGACCAGGCGCGGAGCCCGCAGCGCCAGGGCGGTGAGGAAGAGCAGGTCGGTGGCGCGGGGCCGCTGGGCGCGGACCGCCTGCCAGAGCCGCGCCACCGCCGTCCGTTCAGTCCGGATACACTGAAAGAATGAGGCGGCGATCAGCAGCTGGGATTGCAGCCATTGCCCGCGGTCGGAGCTGCGGGCCGTTTGCCGGGTCTGGGCGAAATGGGCCAGGGGTTGCGCGAGCAGCAGCAGCGGTCCCCGCGCGGCCCGCTCGCGCAGCGGTTCGACGATGGCGAGGGGCGTGGCGGCGGGCACCGCTCGTTCGCGGAAGCGCTCGGGCCGAAAGACCATCGCGCCGTTGGAATGCAGCGCATCGATGCTCTGCAGAATCTCCGGCGGATCGAACCGCACCGGCGGCGCGCCGGGGGGCGCCGGCGGCCAGATCGTTCGCCCGGTGTCGGTCCAGCTGCCGTCTGCCTCTTCCTGCCAGCGCCGCATATTCGCCCAGACGAGCGCGGCGTCGGGCGCGGCGACGAGGGCGGCGACCGCCTCGGCGAGAAACGTGGGATCCCACCAATTGTCGTCCTCCAGGAGGCTGGCGAAGGGTTCGGGACCGCCCCGATACATCCGGTTGAACGCGGCGACGGCGCCGCCGTTCACCGCATGGGGACAATAGATGAGCCGCGCGTCGGCCGCGGCGCGGACGATGCCCCCCGGCGTTGCGTCGGCGGGGGCGTCATTATGGACTTCGCAGATCCAGTCCGTGAACGTCTGGGCGCGCAGACTGGCCAGCGCCCGGGGGAACAGCTGCGGGCGGCCGCAGGCGAGGAGGAACACGCGGACGGTGGCCATCAGGAATCGGCGCGGCGGGCCAGAGCGTCCCGGATCCGCTTGGCCGCGCGCCAGCCGATCAGGGCCGCCCACCGGCGAAAGGCGGGTCCGGCGGGCCAGGGGAACGGCGACCCGCCGAGCGCGCGGCTGCGGCGTTCGGCCTCCGCCGCCAGGTCGGCCGCCCCGGGGTAGCACTCGAACGCGAGCCGTTGCCATCCGTTGGCCGCGGCGGCCCGGGTGCGGGCCGAATCCGGGGCGGCGTGCATCAACCGCCCCAGATTGAGTTCGGTCGAGCGCCAGAGGGAGTCGAGGGCGGCCCGATCCTTGCGCCGACTGAGGCTGCCGGGCACCCCGGACCGGTAGTAACTCCGCGCGTCGGCGCAGAACAGGATGCCGCGCGCCTTGAGCAGGACGCGGGCAAAATATTCGCCGTCGTCATTGAGCGAAAGGGCCTCATCCCAGGGTCCGGCGGCATCCAAAACGGCCCGCGGGCAGAGCCAGGCGGCGGGCACCATCATCCAACCCGCCTCGTAATGCAGCAGCAGGAATTCCAACCCGGCTAAATCGCGCCAATTCGGCTCCGGGACGAATTGCGCCGCGCCGGGATCGTCGCGAAACCGCGCCCAGGCCCCCGCGGCGACCGCTCCGGGTGCCGCCGCCAGCAGCCGGGCCATTTGCCGGCGGATCTTGTCGGGGGCGATCAGATCGTCGGCATCGAGGAACTGGACGAACTCCCCTCGCGCCAGTCGCAACCCGTGGTTGCGGGCCGCGCTGGCTCCGCGGTTGCCCTGGGTGACGACCTGCACGCCCCGCTCCGCGAAACCCGCCGCGACCGCCGAAGAACGGTCGGTCGAACCGTCGTCGATCACGATGATTTCCACCGGCGACCAGTCCTGCGCGAGCGCGGATTCCAGGGTCGCCGCGAGCCAGGGGGCGGCATTGTGGCAGGGCACGATGATGCTGACGAGCGGGGTGGGCATCGGGATCGGCGTCTACCGGGGACCGGCCGTCGCGGCGGCGATCAGCCGCCAGGCATGCCGAAAGTAACCCCGCTTGGAGAGGTCGACGTAGTGATGGCACACCGCCGTCGGGTGGCGGCATTCCGCCTCATCCGGCATCACCCGATACTCGGCCGGCGGCAAGGCGAGGGTGGCCTGCCCGGCGAAGAGGAGCGCCGTCAGCGCCTGTTCGAGGTAGTAGCTGGAGCCGTGGCGCTCCAGCAGCGCCGCGCACCAGGCCTCGAGGCGCGGCCAGTCGACACTCTCGCTGTGCAGCCCGCAGACGCCGACATTGATCCGTTCCGGCGGCGCGGTGCCGGCGAGTTCGGCGAGGGTCGCGGCCGGATAACCGTAGGCCGAGGCGACATCGACCAGGTGCACGGGGCGGTCGGGCCGGGCCAGCCAATCGAGCAGCCGCTCCGGCGGGCGGAAACACAGCATGTCCGAATCCAGCACGATCCGCCAGCCGCGGCGGCCCGCATGCACGTCGGTCAGCTTGCGCAGGTGCAGGTACGTCCGTCGCTGCCGCCGCAGCGCCGGGAACCGGGCCGCGGGCAGGTGCGCCTCGAGCCGCCGTTCGATCTCCGGCTGGAGGTCCACCCCGCAGCCCGGGAAGAGCCGCTGCGATTCGGCGACCAGCCCAGCGTCGAAACTGCCGTCGTCGCAGAAACGGAAGCGGCACCCGCCGGCGGCGGCGCGCTGGAGCGACCACGCGCAGAAGGCGGTCTGGTACCAGTATTTCCGGCCCGTGAGAAAGGTGATCTCGGGCGCGTCCGGCGGCGGCGGGGGGGCGGGCGGCAGGCGCCGCGCGGCCGCGACCATGGCCCGCCGCCCGCGTTCATCGCGCCATTGATTCCACGGGCCGCCCATCCGCACGGAGCGGGCCCACGCGGCGCGCGGGCGGTGCCACGCGAGGTACAGCATGCGGCCGAGGCCGAGGCGCCGGGCGGCGGCGCGCGAAGGACGGGACGGCTTCATGGGGGCGGCAGCGCGCGGAGCAGGTTCGCGAATTCCCCGTCCGACATCGTCCGGCTCTCGGCGTAGGGCCGGGCCTGCCAGCGACGGAACCACGTCCCCGCGCGCTCGGGTCCCACCGCGCGCGCGACCGCCTGAAAGTTGCGGCCGCCCAGGGCGGCGGGATCGCGCGGACCGAGCCGCCGCCACAACTGCAGCAGCCGCTCGCCGAACTCGGGCGCAAAGCCGCGCGGCAGGCTCCGCCACGCGGCGAAGGCCTTGGCGCCCAGCAGGGCCCGCGCCCGCGCCGACTCCGCGTCGTCCGGCACACTGCGGGCGAAGGCCTCCATCACGGCGAGGGAGGCCGCCCCGAGCCGTTCCCAATGGTTGGTCAGCCGGGGGCCCGGGTGGCAGCCGATGATGGTATGCGGGCCGGGCACCTTGACCACGCGCGCGGGCCGGGGCGCCGCGTTCTGGTAGAACCAGATTTCGGCCACCGGATTGTACAGGGGGGACGGCGGAAAGAAGGCCCGGGCGACCGCGCTCCGCAGATAGGCGGTGTCGAAGATCGGCGCATGCGGGGCCGGCTGCACCGTGAGGAAGAACTCCGCGCCCTCCGCGGTGTCCGCGAGCGGCGCGTCGACGGCGATCGCCAGGTCCGCCGCGGGTCCGGCAAGTGCGCAGCGCGCCGTGTCGCTGTAGCTGACCTCCGCTCCGGTGGCGTCCATCGCCGCCAGCTGGCGCACCAGCTTCTCCGGTCCGACCAGATCGTCCGAATCGAGAAAGAGGATACGACGCCCGGTCGCGGCCTCCAGCCCGGCGAGCCGCGCGAACAGCAGGCCCCGGTTCGGCTGGACCAGCAGGCGGCTGGGCCGCCAGCCGAGCCGGTCGAGGGTGGCGGCGGTCGGCGGGTCGGAGCCGTCGTCGACCACGATCGTCTCGACCGCCAGGCCGGCGGCGGCGCGATCGACGCTGGCCAGGGTATAGCGGAGGATATCCCCGCGGTTGAAGACGGGGATGACGATCGAGAGAGCGGGCGCCGCGGCGGTCATGACAGCACCATCGTCTCGGCGGGCAGCGGCCGGGCCGGCGACCGGGCGACGAGCCCATGCACCGCCGCCACCACTTGGGTCGGCGTGATCGCGCCCATGCAGCGCAGCCCATGCGGGCAGCCGTCCCGCAGATGGCACGGGGCGCAGGCCACCGTCCCGACCAGATTCTGATTGCACGCGTACCCGGCGTGTTCCGGCGGCTCGCGGCCGCCCATCACGACGACGGCCGGACAATCCACGGCCCGCGCGAGGTGGGTGAGGAAGCCCTCGAGTCCGATGAACACTTCGGCGGCCGCCACGATCGCGGCCGCCTCCCGCAGCGTGGTCCGCCCGCGCAGATCCAATTGCACCGGCAGCGGCGGATCGCCCGCCGCGCCCAGTTGGATGAGCGGGAAGTCGCGGCCCAGCCGGCGCGCCACCTCGGCCATGCGCTCGGCGCCCCACTCCTTGGTGGGCAGGGGCAGGGCCGCGCTCAGGCAGGTGGATTGGATCGCCACCTGCCGCGGAAAACGGCGTCCCGTCCTCCGTTCGCCCGGCTCAAGTTCGAGGTAGGGGCGGAGGGCGATTTCGCCCGTCAGGCCGGCCCGCCGGCACATGTCCGCCAGGATGGGTCCGCCGGCTTCGCCGTAATACGGCTGGACGACTTCGGCCCCCAGCCGCCGGAGGGCCGCCACGTAGTGCGCGTCGATCGGGATGACCTGCGTGGCATCCCGGTTGCCCCGGAACAATTCCGGACGATCCGTCATCATCGCGAAGCGCCGACCCCGCCGCGCTCCCTCCCGCAGCACGGTCGTGCACAGCAGGTCGTCGCCCAGACTGAGCGGCCCGAAGAGCAGGCTGCGCGGCGGACGCCCATGGCGAATCAACCCGCGGGCGGCGCGGACGGCGCCGCGGAGACGTGGATTAAGCGGCGACATGGGCCGGGTGGCGCGCCGGGGCGGCGGGGTCAGTCACGGAGGGCGACGAAGTTGGAGAGGGCGTGCGCGGTGCGCTCCCGCCGCGCGAGGACCTGCCAGCTCAGACCGGCGGCGCGCAGGCGTGCATCCAGTTCGGCCGGGTCGCGGCTCGCGAGGAAATCGTTGGGCGCCTCGAACACCACCCGCCGCAGCCGCGGGCTGGCGAGATGCGCGCCGAAGCCCCGCAGCACCTCTGTCTCCGCGCCCTCGGCATCGAGGATGAGGGCGTCGGGCGGCGGCGCCCAGCCCCGCTCGATCACGGCGGCGGCCGTGGCGGTGGCGACCGCGAAGCGCTGCTCGTAGGCGAAGCCCGGGCAGGGATGCAGGGTCGACATCCCCGGGTTGCCGGACGCGTTGGCGAAGAAGGGCTGCACGCCCTCCGCATCCGCCAGCGCATAGGCCTGGAGGCTCACCTCGACGCCGTTCAGGGCGCAGTTTTCCAGCAGGCGCGCGCCCATGGGGGGAGACGGCTCGAAGGCCACCACCGTGACCTCCGGCGCCAGGCATTTGGCGGTGACCGCATGCAGTCCGAAATTCGCCCCCACGACCCAAAGCACCGCCCCGGGGGTCAGGCTGGACCGCACGGCCTCGAGCACCTCCGACTCGTAGAATCCCTCCTCGATGACATGGCGGTCCACCCCGTCGCCCGGCCGGAGGAAGAATTGGCTCCCGTAACGGGTCCGCACCTGCAGTCCGCTGCGGCCGTGGCCCGGCTGCAATAAGGCATGCATCCGATTGAAGCCGCGCCAGCCCCGCCGGCGGAACTGCGTCAGGAAGCGGTCTCGCCACGGGGGCGGCGCGCCGAAGAGCGGTGGGACCGGTTCGCTCATCGGGGCGGTGCGGCGGCCTCCGCCGGCTGGGCGGAGGCGCGCCAGTCCATCTCCTCCGCGTAGGCGCAGCTCTCGGGCTGCCACCCCCACGGAATGGTTTCGCCCAGGCGGACCACTTCGAACGGGCACAGATAATCGAGTTGCTGGAGCAGCTGGTTGGCGCTGCCCGCCGTCGCACCCAGGCGGAGGCGCACCGAATACCGGCCTACATTCAACCGGACCCGCGGCAGCCGGCAGACCAACGTCGTCTCGCCGGGTTCCCGCCCGAACGGCTGGGTCGCGTCCCGCAGCCAGACCTCGGTCGCCGGCTGGTTGAATTGGTTGACCAGCTGGACGGCGACGAATGCGCCGCGGATGCCGTCCGGATGATCGAGGCGGAGCGTGAGCTCGAGCGGCTGCAACGCCGCCTGCACCTGGCCCGGTTCGGAGGTCCGCACCGCGGCGCCGATCACGCTGGGCTGGCGGTCGGCCCGGCCCGGCGCGCGGTACTCGGCCGCGCCCCCGGCGCTCTGGCTGAAATAACGGCTGGCGGCCGCCGCGGTCGAACCGCAGAAGGCGAGCCGGCCGCGCTCCAGCAGCAAGCATTGCTGGGTGAGGGCGGTGATCGCGGCCATGTCGTGGCTGACGAACAGGATGGTGCGGCCGTCCCGGCGGGTGACGTCGCGCATCTTGCCGATGCACTTCTGCTGGAAGGCCGCGTCGCCCACGGCCAGGACCTCGTCGACGATCAGGATCTCCGGCTCCAGATGGGCCGCGACCGCGAACGCCAGGCGGACGTACATGCCGCTCGAGTAGCGTTTCACCGGCGTGTCGATGAAGGCCTCCACCTCGGAGAACGCCACGATCTCGTCGAATTTCCGCGCCACCTCCGCCCGGGTCATCCCGAGGATCGCACCGTTCAGGTAGACATTCTCCCGTCCGGTCAACTCCGGATGAAACCCGGTGCCGACTTCGAGCAGCGAAGCGACCCGGCCGCGCAGCCGGGCCCGCCCCTCCGTCGGCTCCGTGATCCGGCTCAGGATCTTGAGCAGCGTCGATTTGCCGGCCCCGTTGCGACCGATGACGCCGATGACTTCCCCGGGTCGCACCGCGAACGAAACGTCCCGCAGCGCCCAGAACTCCTGCGGGTCGCGGGCGCGTTCCGCCCGCCCGCGCACGCGGTGCCACCAGGCCGTGGCTTCCTCGCGCAGCGAAGTGACCCCGATGCTGCCGAGCCGGTAGCGTTTGCCCAGGCCGCTCGCTTCGATGGCGTACGCGCTCATGCGACGTCCACGAAGGTTTTCTCCACGCGCCGGAAAATCAGCACGCCGCCCACCGCCACCGCCAGGGTGAGCGCGACGCATTCCGCCGTCAGAGACCCCGTGACGGTGCCCCGGCCGAGCAGCAGCCGGCGCGTCGCCTCCACCGGCAGCGTCATGGGATTGAGGGCAAACGCCCAGCGCCAGCGGGCGGGGACGGCGCTGAAGGGAAGGATCACGGGCGTCGCGTACATCCACAACTGCACCAGAAAACCCGCCAACACCCCGAAATCGCGGAATTTGGCCGTCAGCGCGGCGAGCCATAGCCCGGCCCCCAGACTGAAGAGCGCGACCTGGAGGAAGACGACCGGCAGCAGGAGGGCGGCCGGGGCCAGCCGAAACTCCGCGGCGCCGGGCCCGAACTTCTCGAGTCCGAAGCAGACGAAGAACGTTCCGAGCTGGATCACGACGGCGATCAGATTGGAGGCGACCGCCGCGAGCGGCACGATCAGCCGCGGGAAATAAACCTTGCCGAACAGGGCGGCGTTGCTCACGAGCGTGCCGGCGGTGGATTGCAGCGACTGCGAAAAGTAATTCCAAGCCAGCTGGCCCGACAGATAGAACAGCGCCGGCGGGATGCCGTCGGTCGAGACTTTGGCCATCCGGCTGAAGACGAGCGAGAAGACCAGCGTCGTCAGCAGCGGCTGCAGAATGAACCAGAGCGGCCCGAGGATGGTCTGCTTGTAGCGCGCCACGAAATCGCGCCAGACCAGCAGGCGAAACAGATCGCGGTAGGCCCAGATTTCGCGCCAGTCCAGCATCCGCCAGCCGGCGGTCGGGATGATCAGCGTCTCGGCCGGTTCCAGGGGCGGATTCATCGGCTCAGAATCTCGCCCAGCCGCGCCCGAAACGTCTCGTACCCGAAACGCTCCCCGGTCCGCCGCTGGATCGCCGCCGCCTCCGGCGGCGCCGTCAGCAACTCGACCCACGCGTGGGCGATCGCCGGGACGTCCCCATAGGGCACCACGCGCCCGCAGGTGTCGTCGACCACCTCGGGGGCGCCGCCGGCCCGGGCGGCGAGGCAGGGTTTGCCCCCCGCCATGGCCTCAAGGTAGACCAGCCCGAAGCCCTCGCGCTCGCTCGGCAGGGCGAACACCCGGCACGCCTGATAATAGCCCCGCAGGCTCGCGTCCGACGCCAGTCCGGTGAAGGTGATGGCCGCCGTCAGGCCGAGTTCGGTCGCCAGACGCTGCAACCGGGGTCGATCGCTGCCGCTCCCGACGATGCGCAAGGTGGCGTGGGGCACGACCGCGCGCACCAGCGGCAGAGCGCGGATCAGATGATCGACGCCCTTGTAGGAGTCGTCCCGGTCGAGTCGGCTGACGCAGAGGGTTTCGGCGGCCTCGGTGGCGACCACCGCGTTGTCCGCGGCCGAGGCGAAGTACGGATCGAGCCCATTGGGCAGCACCTCGGCGCGTCCCGGCCGCAAGGGGCAGCGCCGCAGCAACTCCCGCCGGGTGAAATCGCTGACGCACCAGACCCCGCGCGCCGCGTAGAGCGCCCGGCGCTGCAGGAAGGGCAGCGGTCGCCAGACCTCGATCCCGTGGGCGATCACATAAAAGGGCGGCCAGCGCAGCTGACTGCGCGAGGCCAGCCACGCCACCGGCAATTGGCCGACATGACCGCAGATGATGCGGTCCGCCTGCCGCCCCAGCCGCAGCGTCTTGCTCACGAAGCGCGAGGTGTCGCCGCTGCAGACCTCCCACGAACCGAGCCGCTCGTTGGCGTAGCGCCAGCGGTCGCGGGAATCGAACACCGCATCGTTGAGCACGACGAAGTCGACGGTGTCGCCGGGACCCGCCAGATCGCAGAGGGCCTTGAGGTAAAGGCGCAGGATGCGGGTGATGCCGCCCTGGGACAGGAATAGCTCGGGGCAGAGCAGGAGCGTCTTCATGGGCCGACCGGGGCCGCGGGGCGGCGATTCACGAAGGCGATCAGGATCGCGAGACTCCATACCCGCGACCAGGCCCGGCCATCCTCCTCGGCGAGGAAGGCCGTCCAGCGGCTCCGCACCGCCTCGACGGAGAAAAGTCCGCTCGCGGCGACGCTGGCCGGGGCGAAGGTATCCTCCAGGAAGGGGCGCAGTTCGCGCCGCATCCAGCGCCCCAGCGGGAGCGTGAAACCCCGCTTGGGTCGATCCCGGGTCGGCTGCGGCAGCAGGTCGGCGAGCGCGCGGGCCAGGGCCGCCTTGGGTCGTCCGGCCGCCGCCTTGCAGCGCGTCGGTTGGCGCCACTGCCATTCGAACAGGGGCCGATCGACGAACGGCACCCGGAGTTCGAGGGAATGGCGCATGCTCATGGCGTCGCTGTCACGCAGCAGGACATCCACCATATACGTGGTTAGCTCCCAGCCGCTGACGAGCGAGAAAACATCGACCTGGGCCAGGTCCTGACGGAGCCGATCGAGCCGCGGGTGGTGCGCTGAGCCGGTGGGCAGCGTCGCCGCCACTTCCGGATGCAGGAAGGACCGGCGCTCCGGTCCGGAAAATACGCTCCGCTGCAAAGCCGCCACGGTATGAATATCATGCGCCTCCCGCAGCACGTCCGCCAGCTTGCGGGCGCGCGTGCTCCCTCGGTTGAGTCGGGTGAGCACGGCGGTCCGGAGTCCGGCCGGCAACCGCCACCAGCCGGGCAGCCAGCGAGCGAGCCGCGGCACCTGGCGAAAGGACGGATACCCCCCGAAGAGCTCGTCACCCCCCAGGCCCGAGAGCGCGGCCTTGACCCCCCCGGCATGGGCGGCCTCGCTGACGTAATAGGTGTTGAGCCCGTCGCCCGTCGGTTGGTCGAGGCCGGCCACCCACGCGCCGATGTCGCCCGCGACCCGGCCTCCCGTCAGGATGGTCGCATGATGTTCGGTGCCGAGATCCCGGGCGGTTTGCGCCGCGGCGTCGGCCTCCGAATAGGCGGCTTCGTCGAAGCCCAGCGAGAACGTCTTCAGTCCGGTCGCACCGGCCCGCTGCATGAGCGCGACGATGGCCGATGAGTCAAGGCCGCCCGAGAGGAAAGCTCCCACCGGCACGTCCGCCAGCAGATGCGCGCGGATCGTGCCGTCGAGTTGGGCGCGCAGGTTCGCGGTATAGTCGGCCGGCGAGCCTGGCGACGATTCCGGGGCAGGGAGCGCGGCGAGGGTCCACCAGACCCGCACCCGAAGGGCGCCCCCCTGCCACTCGGCGCATTCGCCGGGGCCGAGGCCCTGCACGCGGCGCCGGATCGTCCGGGGACCCGGCACCGCCAGCCAGCCCAGGTAGTCGGCGACCGCCTGCGGATCCAGCTCGGCCGGGACGGCGCCGGAGGCCAGCAAGGCATTGACCTCGGAAGCGAAGAGCAGCCGCGGACCCGCGCAGTGATAGTAAAGCGGTTTGATGCCGAACGCATCGCGGGCGAGGAAGAGCGACGACCGTTCGGTGTCCCAGACGGCAAACGCGAACATGCCGCGCAGCCGGTCGAGGCAGCCGGCCCCCCAGTGCGCGTAGGCCGCCAGCAGCACCTCCGTGTCACACCGCGTGCGGAACGTCCGGCCCGCGGCCTCGAGCTCAGCCCGCAGCTCCCGGTGATTGTAGATCGCGCCATTGAACACCAATTGAAACCGGCCGTCGGAGGTTTCCATTGGCTGGTGCCCGTGGGCCGGATCGAAAATTGCGAGCCGGCGCATGCCCACGGTCGCCCCGCCGCGCGTCGCGCAGCCGACATCATCCGGCCCGCGATGGACCATGGCTCCGCACATGCGGACGACCGCGGCTTCGCGGACATCCGGTCCGTCGGCCTCGCTGACAAATCCGGCAATGCCGCACATGGGAGGGATCAGAAGAAACTTTCGGGCACGACGCAACTGCGTGGACGTAAGCAATTTCACGCACGCGGGGGAGGCGGAACGCCGCCCCGTCGCCTCATTCGCCCGGGTGAATGTTCTGGAAATATGCGGCGCGATGCCGACACTGGGCGGCCATGGCCGGCGTGGGCAAACTCCTCAAACAAGCGCAGAAGATGCAGCGTTCCATCGAGACCCTGCAGAGCCAGATGGATGCGATGGAGCTCGAGGTCGCCGCCGGCGGGGGCGCCGTCAAACTGAAGGTGAACGCATCCGGCAAGTTTCTCGCGCTTTCGTTCGATCCGGAATTCCTCAAGGAGGACCCCAAATTCATCGCCGATACCGTCCTCGCCGCGCTGCAGGACGCGGCGGCGCAGGCGAAGGCCCGGCACGACGCGGAGATGCAGAAGGTGACGTCCGCGTTTCAGATGCCGGGAATGTTCTAGGCGTGACGCCGGCATTCGAGGCCCTGCAGCAGGCCCTCAGGAAGCTCCCGGGTTTGGGCTATCGGTCGTCCGAGCGGATCGCCCTGCATCTGCTCGCCGGCCAGCCCGACCAACTCCCGCGCCTCGTGGCGGCGCTGCAGGACGCGGCCCGGTGCGTCGGACGGTGCACGCGCTGCGGCAACCTGAGCGAGGGCCCGCTCTGCTCCCTGTGCCTCGACGAGCGGCGCAATCACCGCCTCGTCTGCGTGGTGGAGCAGGTGCCCGACCTGATGGCGGTGGAGCGGAGCGGTTCGTGGCGGGGCGGCTATCATGTCCTCCATGGCAAGCTCTCTCCCATCCACGGCGTCGGTCCGGCGGACCTCAATCTCGCCAGCCTGTGGGCGCGGATCGAGGCCGGCGCGGTCGACGAGCTCTTGTTCGCCCTGTCGAATGACGTGGAGGGCGAGGCCACCTGCCATTACCTGATTCAATCGATGCCGCCGGGATCGGCCGTCAAGACGACGCGCATCGGGTTTGGACTGCCGAGCGGGGGCGGAGTGCTCTACGCCGACGCGGTGACGCTGATGAGCGCGTTCAACGGCCGGCGCTCCTTTCAGTGACGCGGCCGGCCGGACGGTGGCGGCGGTGGCGCGAGCGGGCCGGGGCGTGGGTGCGGGGCTGCCGTCTGCCCTACGGCCTCATCCGACTGCTGCCGGGCTCTTCGCGCACGTTCGGGCCGCCGCGCCGGATGGCGTCCGGGTGGGCGATCCCGGTCGACCGCCTCGCGGCCGGCGCGCCGCCGGAAATTCGGTGGGCGCAGCCCCGACCGCTCAACCGGGTCGATCCGTACTGGCTGCGCGCGCCCGAGCCGGCGCCGTCCGTCCGTCCGTTTGTGCTCCGCGCCGAGGAGGGCCGCCTGCTCGGACCCGATGCATGGCTGGTCGTCCGGAACGACACCTTCGTCTACGATTGCTCATTCTGGGGACACCGCGATTTCCGGGCCGCGCGGCGCTGGCATGCGATTTTCCGCCGCAAGCGGGCGCTTCCGGCGCGGCGCCTGGAGGGTCGGGTGCTGAGTCTGGCCTCGGATTTCGCGGCCTTCGGCTTCGGGCATTGGTTGCACGACAGTCTGCCCCGCCTCCTTCTGCTCGAACGCGTCGGATTGGACCCGGCGGCTTTCGACCGGATCGTGTTGCCGGGCCCGGACACCGCTTCGACGCGGCTGCTGCTCGAGCGGCTGGGCTGGCCCGCGCACAAGCTCGTCACCGCCCCATCGACCGACGACCTCACCTGCGCGGAGCTGACGGCGGTGTCCTTTCCCGGTTCGCCGGGCGCGGTTTCAAGCCTCGCCCGCGACCTGGCGATCCGACTGGTGCCCCCGGGCCGGCGCCGGCGCCGACTGTACCTCTCCCGCGCGGGCTTTCGGCGTAATCTGGAGAATGAGCCCGAGCTCGCGGCGGTGTTCGATGAACTGGGCTTCGAGCGCTGCGATCCCGCGAGCGACCCCGCCATCGTCCGCAAATGCGCCGAGGCGGCCATCATCGTCGGCATCGAGGGCTCGCAGTGTTTGAATGCGCTGTTCGCGCCGGAGGGCGCCGCGCTGGTGGGGATCGTACCCGATGGCTTCGCGCCGCTGCCCTACCTGCAGTCGCTCGCGGGTGCGGCGGGCCTCGAGCTTTACCTGTTGGGCGCCCGTCGCGCCGGAGCGGGCGAGTCCTGCCGGATTACGGCATCGGAATTGCGCAGCGGGCTCGCGCGAGTCATAGAACGGACGCTCGAACGATGAATGGCTCGGGGCTTTCGGTCATTATTTGCACGTACAATCCGCGGCGCGATTACCTCGAGCGGACGCTGGCGGGGCTGCGCGCGCAAACCCAGCCGGGCGACACCTGGGAACTGATTCTCGTCGACAACAACTCGTCGCCGCCGCTCGCGGCCTGGGTGGACTTGTCGGGTTTTGGTCGCGCCCGCCTAGTCGGCGAAACCGAGCAGGGCTTCACCCCCGCCCTGGTGCGCGGGTTGGCGGAAGCGGCCGGCGACATCTGTGTGCTGGTCCACGATGACAATGTGCTGGCGCCCGATTATCTCGAACAGGTGGCGCGGCTCGGCCGGGAGTGGCCCCGGCTCGGGGCCTGGGGCGGCCACTATGAGCCCGAATACGAGGAAGCCCCCGATCCCAAGTGGGCTCCCTTCCTCGCCTACCTGGCCATTCACGCGGTGACGGCCGACCGGTGGTCGAACGGCCGGTACGATTACGGCGCCACCCCGTGCGGCGCCGGCATGGCCGTTCGCACGTCGATTCTGCGCCGGTTTGCGGCTCTGGCGGCGGCCGACGAGCGCCGGCGCAGTCTGGGTCGGCACACCGACCGGCTGACCTCGTGCGAGGATTTCGACATCGCCTTCACCGCGATCGACGAAGGTTTCGGCACGGGTGTGTTTACCTGTCTCAGGATTCGGCACCTCATCCCGCGGCGGCGGGTGCAGCCCGACTACCTGCGGCGACTCGCCGAGGGCCATGGCTATTCCAGCGTGTGGCTGCATTCGTTTCGCGAGCCGGTCGCGCCCCGCGGCCGGGGCTGGTTCGCCCGTTTCCGGCGGTGGCGCTATCTTCGTTCGCTGGCGCCGATGGAGCGGGAAAGGCAGCGGGCGGTGGATCGCGGCGAGGCGCGGGCATTTGCGGCGCTGGCCCGGACTTCCGGCGCGCGCGCTTGACGAGACGGCCGCTCCCGGGCAGTTCTGACAGTCGCGATTACGCGCGACTAGTTCATCGGTAGAACGTGAGCTTCCCAAGCTTGAGAGGTGGGTTCGATTCCCACGTCGCGCACCATCGCCCGCGCTAGGGTAGCGTCGATGACGCGCCGGCGCTAATTGGGGTCTCGTCCAAAGATGGGCGACCGCCCCTGTCTGGTTCGCTACCGCCCGGTCGGCGCGCGACGGCGCGGGCGCGGGTAAAAAAATGTGCGGAATGGGCGAAACCAGCCTTGACTATTTAAAACAATAATTAAGACATGTCGCATAACGATGAAATCCTTCTTTCCGTCCGTGTTGGCTCCGCGGTTCGCCCAAGCGGTGCCCGCTTTTCAGGCGTCCCAGGTCCTCGGTTGGCTGTTGACGCTCGGTCTCGCCGGCGCGGTGTGGCAGGGGATCAAGCATGCGCAGAAGGCCTACCGGGCGCAGGACAAACAGGACAAGCTCGAGGAGGCCGCCTGGGCCATTGGCATTCCGGCCATCTCCGCCAGCGTCTACTGGTTCTCGCTCAAGATCGGGATCATCAGCTCGGCCGTGACGATCGGCGCGCTGCCCACCTGGTAGGCCATGGGCGCACCAGCGGAGGCGGAGCCGATTCTGCCCTACAGCCCCAGCCACACCGGCCGGCGTTCGCCCGTGGGCTATCTGGGTTTTACCGGCGTCGGATTCAACGACCTCTGGCCGTTGGCGGTCGGCGTCATCGCGAGTCTGGCGCTAGCCATCGCCTTCTTTCTCGGCGGCCGCTGGCCGGAGGGATCGTGGCAGGGCAAGACCTTCGCGGCGGCGTTGCCGGCTGCGCTGGGGTTCGGTTATCTGCGCGGCTTGGTCGTGGGCCGACCGCCGCATTTCAAGGGCGACCTCTGGATCGCGGTGCGCGCGCTCCGCTGCGATTTCGTCGACCCCCCGTTGGCCGGTCTGCCGGTCTGGCCGCGCCTCTGGGCGGATCTCGCGGAGACCGGCGGACCGGAGCGGGCGAGGGATGAGCGGCCCCCGCTCGCGCGCCGGCGCGAGGCGGCGCGGAGATAATGCCATGGGCCGCGCCTTTCCCGTCGGCTGGTTCGAACGCGGTCTCCTCGGTTGGGGCTCGGACTTGAATGCCGAGACCTGTCTGGCCGCCGGGGCCCGCGTCGAAGTGCCCGATCTGCGCAGCGCCGACTCGGCCACCCTGTTGGACTGGCGGGAGCAGAATCTCCGCCTCCTGGCGGGCTTGGGCGAAGACACGGCGTTGCAGCTCCAATGGACCGTCGAGGACGATTACGGCGCCCCGCTCGCCGACTACGCGGCGCGGGGCGGCGCGGCCGCCCCCTGGTGCCGGCGCACTCGGTCGGTGCGGCGGAGATTTTATGAGCTGCGGCGAGCCGAGGGCACGCTGCGACGCGAACGGGTCCACGTGTATCTCGGACGCCGCTGTGCGGATCTCCGCCGCGGCGACCTCGGTTCCCTGGCGGCCTGCGAGGCGTACCTGGGGCAGGCCGCCGCGGGTTTCGCGGCGCAATTGCGCGGCCTTGAACTGGCCTGTCCGCTCGGTCGTTGGCGGCGCCTGCACGATGCCGGGCATGTGCTCCATTTGCGCAAATTCCTCAATCCGAGTCTCGAAACCGGGCTCGGTTCGGCCGAGGCGCCCTGGGGCGACTTCGACGCCAGCCGGTCCGTCCGGGCCAACTGCCTGCGGGGGGACCTGGAGATTTTCAACCTGGGCGGACCGGCGCGGGCCGACGGCCTCCTCCACTTTGACGATCACTACCACGCGCTCTTCGTGCTGCGCGAACTGCCGCGGGGCACCCGGCCGGGGATGCTGTTGCCGGTGCTCGATGCCGTGCCGCGGGGTGCGGCGGTCACCCTCGGCATTTATCCGCGTTCGGTGCAGGGCGAGATCGGCCGCCTCCGGCGCGAGATCGACGAACTCCGGGCCTTTCTCAAGGATCGCAAGGCGGCGGGCATCGAAAACGATCTCCAGTGGCGCCGCGAGCGGATCGATTCCCTCCTTTCCTCGGTCACGATCCCTTTCAGCCTGCTGATGGTGGTGCGGGTCTGGGATCGCACGGTCGAAGGGCTGGCGGTCCGGGCGCTGGCGATGCGGACCGCGTTGCACCGGATCGACGGCGCCGAATTCCTCCAGGTGAACCATCGGGTCCAGGCGCGCCAGCTCTTTTATGAGACCATTCCGGGGCACCTGGGCAGCCGTTACCGCGGCTGGGATATCTACGTCGAGAACCACAACCTCGCCGACCTGCTGCCGATCTCGTCCACCTTCACCGGCCAGCTCGACGGGAGTCAGGCGCTCTACGACAGTCCCGGGGGCGGGGTGGTGGGGTTGCGGCTGATCACGGCCGGCGGAACGCCCCAGCACTCCATCGTGGTCGGGGTGAACGGAGCCGGTAAATCGGCTTTCCTGATGGATCTGATGAGTCAGTCCGATTGCGACTGGTCCTACCGGTTCTTCCAGGAGGAGGGGCTGGCCTTCGTCACGCAGGCGCAATTGGCCGGCATGCAAAGCCTCGTCCTGCGCGAGTCGGGCGACCAGACCCTCAATCCTTTCGACACCTTCGGCCTGCCGCTCACCTCGGCGACCGTGGCGGGAGTGGTGCGAACGTGCATGAAACTCGTCGGACGGTCGCGCGACGAGGATCGCAACCAGCGCCGCGAGGGCCTGGTGGGCGAATACGTGCACAGCCATTGCGCGGATTGTGCGGAGGACTGGAAGCAGGCGGACGAGGAGCGCTGGTATCGGCTGGCGCGCCGGGCGCTCGGCGCCGAGCGCCTGCGGCAGGGCGACGACGATTTCCTGGACGGCTACCTGCGCCTCCGGGAAGCCGAACGGACGACCCCCGCGCCATGCGCCGCCGGGCTCGCTGCGCTCACCGAGGCGGAGATCGTCGCCTACGCCAACCATCCCATGGGTCGGCAAAATGTCGCGGCGATGGTCTTCACGCAATTGTCGCCGGAGGAGTATCCCCAGTTCGGCGGCCTGGTCTCGCTGCTCCGGCACGGACGCAAATCCCATCATCGCTCGGTCGGGGCCGCCGGGGAGCTGGACGCCCTTTCCTCCGAGTTGGCCAAGGGCCGCCGGATCGGCGGGGTGGTCGGCGCATTTCTCGACGGTCCGACCACGCTCGATTTGCGCGGCGCCGGCCTGCATTTCGACACGAGCCGCCTGCCCGACGGAACCTTGAAGGAGGTCGCTGGTTTCGTCGTCTTCGACCGGGTGCGCCACTACCTGCTGACGCTGCCGCGCGCGCAGTCCAAGGTCATGCTGCTCGACGAACTGCGGCGCATCCTGCTGATCCCGGGCGCCACGGAATTCATCAAGGAACTGCTGGCGCAGATGCGCAAGTACCGGTGCGTCTTCGTCGGCGCATTCCAGGAGCCCTCGCAGATCGACGACATCGATCCGGCGCTGACGGATCTGCTGCTGGGCCAGTGCAAACAATACTTCCTCATGCGCCAGAACAACGCCGACCAGGTGAAACGCCTCGCCCGCGCCATCGGACTGCCGGCGGGCGCCCAGCGCGCCATCCTGCAGCACCCGCTGATCGAACACCAGGTGAGCGAGCCCCGCGCCGCCTATCTCACCTATTTCTCGCGGGAACTGGGCGCGCCGACCTGCGGCACCGTCCGCGTGGAAGTCGACCCGTACATGCTGTACGTCGCCGAGTCTTCCGGGGAGGTCTTCGATGAGCGCCGCCGCGTGCTCCCTCGGTATCCGTCGGTTTATGACGGCGTCATCGCCGAGGTCGATCGGCGGGCGGGCGGGGCGGGACGCGGGCCGGCCGGCGGCGGCCCAGGGGAGGCCGGCCGATGAAACCCTTGGCCGGAGGCCGGCCCATGCGTGATTCCGGCGGGTGGGCGGCCGGTGCGCTCATGGGCGCCTGCCTGCTGGGCGCCTGCCGCAGCGAAACCGCCACGCCCGCCTACCGGGATGGGGTGGATACCGGCTATCTCCTCGGCTCCGCCGATGCCGTCAAGCGCCTCTATTGGTCCAAGCAGGCGCTGGAACATCCGCCCGCGGATTCCGCCCCGCCGGTGGCTCCCGCGCCTTAGTCCCGCCGATGCCTTCCTTGCGAAATCGAGCGCTGCTCCTGGCTGTTCTGTCTGGCTGGGGAGCCCAGCCCGCGCGGGCGTTCTTCGGCATCGGCGATGCCGCGTTCGTGACCGTGGTCGCCAACCCGGCCGACGACGCCCATTGGACCGCCGAGCTGGCCAATCTCGCCCGGCAGATCGCCGCCCTCGAGGCGACGGTTGCCCGCGTCGAGTCGCTGCGGGTGTACGCCGGCGATCCCCGCGCGGCGGCCGCCGGCGCCGGATCGCTCCAGCCGATCCTCCAGTCGGTGGCGGGGCTGAATGCCGATGGGGCGACCGCGGGCGATTTGCGCGTCGCCTGGGAGGGGGGGACGAGCGGTCAACACGACACCGCCACGCTGGCGTTGCTGCAGGGGACGGGTGCGGGCGGGACGATGCAGGTGTTCGGCCAGACGCAGTCCCGCGATCTCTCCCGATATGCGGGTTTGGCGGCGGAGCAGGATCTGACCGGCCAGGCGCGCGGCCAGATCGACCAGGAGCAGGCGGCGCGGGCCGCCATCGCACGGGCGTTGATCCAGGCGTGGAGCGACTATCAGGCGGCGCAGACGGAATCGCAAAAGCAGGCCGGCTTGACCAAGATTCAACAGCTGCAGGCGCAGAGCGAGGTCCTGGCTGCGCGCCGCCGCGCCCTCCTCGACGATCTCGCGCTGGCCGACCGTCAGGCGGGAATGCGCGCACAGGTGCGCATCCGGGCGGACGACGAGTCCGCGCTGGCGGAGTCGGCGGGGCTCGCCGCGAGTGCCGGGACCAGGATTCAGGCGGCCGATGCGCAACGGTGGGCGACCTTGGGGAAGTCGGCGAATCCCGCGCCCGCGCCCGACTATTCCGCCCTGAAGATCTGGACCACCGCCGACACGGAAGGAGGCGGCCCATGAATTCCGGCTTCGGTGCGATTATTCCCGCCGGCGACCTGCTCGATGTGTTCAACTCGCTGAACGGGAGCGCGCTTTTCCCGGGGCTGACGGTCGGAGTCGACGGTCAGCCGGCGATTCTGGGTCGCATCGGCTGGATCTTCCCCAGCTTCGGCGCGGTCTTCATCCTCTGGGGTTTTGTCCTCCGGACGAGCCATTCCCAGGGCCGGGACAAGGTCGACGAAATCGCTCGGACTTTGCTGCTCATCGCCTCAATTCTCGTGAGTCCCCAGCTGATGCGGATCGCCATGCTGGGGGCCGATGGGCTTTATGCCTCGGCGATCGGCAGTCCGCAGAACTTATTCATGGCGTGCATCAAAGCCGTGCATGCGCTGCCGGAGTTGGGCGCGCTGCTGGATCCGCAACGCCATCTGCCGTCCGTGGGTGCGGCGGCCGGAGCCTCCGCGGCCGCCTCGTCGGCCGGGTCCGGGTCGCTGGTCACCCAGGCGAACGACGGCACCTTGCTGGGTTATGTCGAATCATTCGGCGCCGACCTCTGGCGCCATGCCTCCACGCTGCCCGTCAATCCCGCTGCCAGCTGGAGCACCGTGATGAAGCTGGTGACCCTGGTGAATGGTTTCGGGGCCGGGATGGTGCGGGGCCTCCTCATCGGCTTCACCTTCGCCGCGCTCTATCTCGTGCTGCTCGCCGCGGCCGCCCTCGTCTGGTTCATGGTGCAGCTCCGTTATTTCCTCGCGGTGACCGGCACGATGATGCTGCCTCTCTTCCTCGGTCTCCTCTCTCTGCCCGAGGGCCATCCCAACCGGGGTACGGCCCATGCGTACATCATGAACCTGCTTGCTCTGGCGCTCTGGCCGGTGGCGTGGACGATCGGCCACACGGGCACGATCGCGCTTTACGATGCCCTCATTTCGCTGGTGGCGGCGACGAGCCACGTTTCGACGCTGGCCGATCTGCTGCAATGGAGCGCGATCACGTCGTCGGGATCGATTTCGGCCGCCCAGGTCCAATCGCTGGAGCTGGCGTTCGGCAATTGGTTGACGGGCGATCTGACTCCTCTGCTGGCGCTGGTCATCGGCGGACTTGGTTTCATGCTTTGGGTGCTGATGGTTTCGGTGTTGGCGCCCGTCTTTCTGCATAAACTGCTGGCGACCGGCGCGCTCTTCATGAATCAGGCCGCGGCCGGGGTCGCCCGTTCCGGCACGGAAGGCCTGCGGATCGCGGGCGGACTCGTGACCAAGTCCGTCCCGACCCAGCGATTGGGCGATCGCGGCGGTCAGGATTCGGGCCCGTTGAGCGGAGCGAAGGCGAACGAGGTGGGTGAGCGGTCGCCCGATTCCTCTGCTTCCTACCCGCCGCCGTCCCCGGGAGGCCTCACCCTGGCGGGGGTGGCGATGCGGGCGGTTCCACCCTCACCGCCGCGGTGGCCCGGCCCATGAATCTACGCCGGCCCTCGTCTCCCGGCCTGCAGGGGGTCCTCATCGCCCTGGTCTGCCTCGCGCTCAGCCTGCTGTTTTTCAGTCCTCGTCTCTGGCTGCTGCGGACTTATCTGCCCGGCACCTACCAATGGGAGCGCGCTCATACCTACCTGCTGCAATGCGAGGCTCCGTGGCGGCGCGACGTCGAGCCGGCGATGTACTGGCGCCT
>Ga0116230_10000764_pt1 | contig 28935 bp, 20 predicted proteins | sample S1TSphfallax_3_FD_88678 | JGI IMG/M metagenome (GOLD analysis project Ga0116230, IMG submission 88678) | Host-associated microbial communities from peat moss isolated from Minnesota, USA - S1T2_Fd - Sphagnum fallax MG | ecosystem: Host-associated > Plants > Peat moss > Unclassified | place... | reverse complement strand
TGTGTGGGCTTGACATTGGAATCTCACAACCACCCACCATCTTTTTGCTTGCAATACAACCACCCAATTCCCACCAAAAAGGATTTGCCCTTTAAATTATGTTGCTCCCATTGCCATCCCTTTTGCCCCAGCCCCTTCATTACAACTACTACATTAATTGGTAGGGTGTTGTTTGCAAGGGGTGTTAGCCCAGGCCAAAAATGGTGACGAAACTCTTTTGGGAAGAGAAAGTTCATGCAGCCAGTGGGAGGGCCCAAGCAGGCACTCAAGGTTCCTTGCTTTTTTTCCTTTTAAGTTTGGGGGGAAGGGGGGGAGCGAAGGATTTTTTTTCATTTTTCCCTCATTCCAAATGTGTTCCCAATATGTTCCCTTTAAGTATCCAATGAGTTCCCAATATGTTCCCCGACATGTTTCCCATAGCACCTCACTTTTATCCCATAGCATATGTTGTCCTCATTTCACCTATAATAGGTGGGCCAAATGAGAGGAGCTCTATACTTCAAAATATAACCTTCTATTTTGGGGAGCCTCCATAGTTTCAATTTATTTGAGCCATGGGCCAATCAAATTGTCTCGTTGCCAAAATAAATTTGAACTTGGAAGGCACCTCATCTAATTAATAGGAGAGGTGAATCGGTGAGTGTTCTTAGGAAGGGCTATTAGTCCAGGCCGAAGATAATCACAGCCAAATTTTAAGAATAGAATTTTCATGCAACCAATGAGAAGCCATGTCATGGAGTGGATTGGTCACCATTATTTTCTTTTGGGGGGGAGGGGGTGTTGGGTGGGTGTGGTGGTATATACGGGTCACCTAGTCTGCGTGATAAACTCAGGTGTGGGTGCTGTATTTTGGGGATGGATTGTCAAGAGGCTCCTACTCATCACAAGCAGCAACAATGGTTTTTTCATTTGGTTATAATATTAGTGTACCAATACATTACCCCTTGTCAAGCCTAACTACCTCACTCCTTTTCACTACCCACCTAGGTGGAAAGGCAAATTAATATGTGCCTTTTCGTGACCATGTTATTTATAATAACATATCAATTGTAATAACTTATTATTTCTACCATATCCATTTAATATGTTTCCCTACAAATCTACATGAACATAAGAAGGCACAATTTTGAGATCATGAGCGAATAACGATGAACTAGGTATTGAGAACCATATGGGAACATACCTTACTCTCTAAGGTTAGTTTCGTCATTAAATAATCCTCAAAATAAGTGAAACAATTTTTTGTGAAAACATGCAGTTGACAAGTTGAAAATCATCATAATATATCATTTAGTTTCATTACTCATATGACAATATCATAGTAGAGCATGAAAATTTCAAAATTAAAAATCAAATTAGGTTTTTGAAAAAAGAAAATTATTCATTTGGTCAATGTGGAAACTGACCCTAAACTACGGTAATTGTGGGGGGGGAAAAAAACACTCATTAGTAATAATAATAATAAATTCAATAATTAGTTCTAAAACTTTCCCCAAATGGAAGACACTCAAACATACTTTTCAATTCCATTTAGTTTCCTCCAAATTTTGTTGGCTAGTTTTGTAATATGAACTCCAAAAAATGATGATAAGCTCTAATATTTTGCTCAAACATTATCCAACTCCCAATCATATGTTTTTGAAATTAATCATTTTCTACGAATTAGAATAGCTTGAAGCCATCCCTTGTTAGTGGAAATTTAAATTTTAAAATTTTAAAATAGAGGAAAAATATTCATGTTACTCTCTTTTTTAATAACCGTTGGACGGGTTATTTTTCGGGGGACCTCACAGGTTATCAATATCAACATCAAAAAGGGGTGCTTGGCAGTTCATCAAATACCCGGTCAGTAACCATGGTTAACATGCCGGTTATACTCTGGTAATTTTTTTAAATAAAAAACTGTTATTTTTTGTCTGTTTAAAAAAAGTGTTAGTATTTAAAGATTGATGGGATGACCCAATTATCATCGAGGGAGGTCATTCGAGTTTGAAAACTCAATACCAGAAGGTTATCAATCTAACCGGTCGTAAACAATCAAGAGCAGACTGGTAGCTTGTTAATATCCTAGTTGATAACCGGGAAAACCCTAGATAACCGGTCAACACCGGTTTTAGCTGTGAACAGCCGGTTATGATGCTGTGATGACGTGCGCAGACGCAGATACCCGCCAGCCGTCATGGAGATAGCGTGACAACCGACCAAATCTACCGGAACTGGAATGTGCTTTTGTCGGAAAAAGGATTTCCCGAAATGTAGCTGAAACGGAGATAATGAGGGTGAGATTGTAGGAAGGAGAGAGGACGCATATGAAGATTTTTTGCCCGGTAGTAGATTTTGTAAAGTCTATGAAGATTTTGTGAAAGTAGTAGATTCTGAAAAATCTACATAGACTTTGTAAAATCTGCCAGACATTTCCAAAATGTACCAATATGCTGAAAATCTACCCACTCACAAGGCAGATGGCTATGGATGAGGCCCCGGACTTCGCTTCTTCGCCTTTCTTCTTCTTTCCTCTTCTTCTTCCTCACGCGCGCGGCGCTCTTGGATCGCGAGCCCCGAGAGTCTAGAGCTCGACGGAATGTTGTTGTCGCAGTGAGACGGAATCTCGACAAAAGCTCGACGGCAAGCGACTGGAGTTGAGAGTGCAGAGAGTTCTCGTGTGTGGTGCTGAAGGCGGGCATCTTTTTTTTGTTATCTTTCGTATCTTTTGTAGAAGGAGGAAGGGTGTGGGGTTTGTAGTGACGACGCACACGGTCTGGAGCTTGGAGACAGAGAGAGAGAGAGAGAGAGAATTTGAGGAAGCGGAGGGTGGAAGGGCCAGATGCTTGCTGGAGCAAGAAAGACGGGAGATCGTAACAGGGAGGGCATGGGGGGAGACAGTCATGGAGGTTGAAAGGATTTGAGAAGAGGCAGGACTATGGGTAGCAGGGGACATGAGGAGGAAGAGGACTGAAGAAGAAGAAGAAGAAGAAGAAGAAAACCAACAACAAAAACAACAAGGGGCGTGTGATGGAGAGATGAGCGATGCTGGAGTGGGTCATGAAGATGTTGGTGGCATGCTGGCGGCCCGTGCAACGGTATGCGCACATGGGGGCGGAGGCAGCGGATCGGCAAGATGCCTTGCTCTGGTACAAGGACTTGAGCCCGCATGGGTCGGGGGAGTTCTCCATCGCCGTGGTGCAAGCGAACACGCTGCTAGAGGATCAGAGTCAAGTGGAGTCAGGCAAGTTCGGGACGTTCGTGGGGATTTACGATGGACATGGAGGCCCTGAAGCTTCGCGCTTCATCAACGACTCGCTGTATTACTACCTGCAGAAGTTTGCGGAGGAGCAGCAAGGTATGTCTGTCGAGGTTATTCGGAAAGCTTTCATGGAGACAGAGGACAAGTTCTTTGCCATAGTGCAGAAGTCTTGGCTGACCAAGCCGCAGATTGCTGCTGTTGGCTCTTGTTGCTTGGTGGGAGTAATCTGGGGTTCTAAGCTCTACATCGCTAATCTTGGCGACTCTCGAGCTGTGCTGGGCACTCTCTCCCGATCGACCACCACAGGCCCCATAGTTGCCATGCAAGTCTCCGCAGAGCACAATGCTAGTATAGAGTCTGTGCGACAGGATCTTATGGCTCTGCACCCGGATGACTCTCACATCGTGGTTCTCAAACATGGAGTGTGGAGAGTCAAGGGCCTGATTCAAGTCTCACGCTCCATTGGTGATGTGTATTTGAAGAAGGCAGAGTATAACAGGGAGCCACTGCTCTCACGCTTCCGCCTTCCTGAGCCTCTTCGGCGGCCTGTTTTATCAGCAGAGCCAGATTTCCATGTCCACATGCTCAGACCACAAGACCGGTTCATCATTTTTGCATCTGATGGCCTCTGGGAGCACCTAAGCAACCAAGAAGCTGTGGAAATTGTGCACAACCATCCAAGAGCTGGAATTGCAAGACGGTTGATCAGAACAGCTCTGCAAGAAGCTGCAAAGAAGCGAGAGATGCGGTACTCTGATCTCAAGCGAATTGAACGTGGAATACGAAGACATTTCCATGATGACATAACTGTAGTGGTTGTTTTTCTGGACCATGAATTGCTGAGCAGAGGTAGCAGTAGTATATCTCACCATACCTCTGTGAAAGGAGGGATGGACAACCACAAAGGGGTTTTAGGATCTCCCGCCGAGCCATCTTGATCTTCCTCAAACACAACTGCTGCTGCCACTGTGGGTGTCAACCATCAAACTCAGCATCTAAAAGATGATGGAGAAGCAACTAGAATTCTCTGCAACTGTGTTTGAAATGTCAGACCACAACATTCTCAAAAAAACTTCTCACTTTTGACTTCACTGTTTTCCTGGAAGCTATGGAGTTTGCGCTTTGTTTGATAACCTGAAGTGGTGCAGTGGAAATCTGGAAATTGCTTTGCTGAATATAATGATGCAGAGAAAGAGAGAGAGAAATCCTTTGCAAATGTGTGTTTTTTTGTCCTCTTGTTGCTTATCCAGGAAGGTTTGCAGTTCCTTTCTGATGTTGAACCACTGGTCTGCATACCATTGCTTTGTTATTGAATAGAGGAGGAGATGCTTTGCAATGTGTTTTGAGTCATAAAAGCTTAATATTAGAGAGCTCTATTAAGGCTTCAGTGTTTGTTTGCAATTGTGAGACTTCTTAGGTCAAACTTTGCATGTCAACCTAGTCTCGGCTCTATGGCAAATTGTTGGGGCACTTGATGTCTCACTCTCCAGTTTCTTGAGGCAGGTTTTAGGTTTTAAGTGTATCAGCATCATTGTCAAAATGGTTGTATGTCATCCTGGTTATTTGTAAGACCATTGCTGGACAGGAAGAATTTTTCATAAAATCAATTCTATCACTCTCAATTTGAGCTCTATTTTGAATCTTCTTGAAGAGCTGTAACAAGATTCAGCAGCATGGAAATAGTACTTAGTCACTAGCTGAAAAACTGTGTTTTTACTTTTGTTTTCCTGGTCCAGATTCTCTTTCTCTGTTCACAAGCTGCAGGTTTTCTGCTGCCTATCTGATTATTGAACTTTGATACTTACTGCGATGTGGTGTAAACTGGGTTTTGGAGCTAAGCTTCCACAGTGACAGCAACTTTTGGTGGCATGGTGCAAAATGTGTGCAGTTGTGAAGGCAAGCTGACCCACCAAGCCAAATAAGCTCTCATAAGGATCTTAAGCTGATCCTTTATGTTTCTACTAACTCTGGTTCTTGCATGGCAGTGATTGCAGTGGTGAGTTTCCAGTATTATGGTGGACAAGTCCACCTACTGATGACCATGGACATTGCATTCTGCCCCACTTCAGGTTCCTGTTTGGGGTTCTTTTTTGCATTTTCATCTAAATTCGTGCTTGTAGCCCTCTTTGGATAGATCATGTGCCAATCTGTATCTGCTGGAATGACTTGTGGTTTGAAAATCTCAGTGCATACTGTATTCAGAGTTTTGTACCCAGTCTGGATCAAGTTGTGAAAATCCGTCAGTATATGCTGAAATGACTTCTGTTTGTAGAAATCCATGAAAATGGACATTCAATTTGGAGTCATACAAATTAGGTTTCACACTAGTCACCCTTTCCTTGGGTATCGATGAACTCTGTGCCAGCAATGTACTTGCAGACTTAGTGGTCAGACCTTAACATTGTTGGTACTTTCTGCTTACTTTGTGATGGCATATTTACATTTCATTAGTTGCTGGATTGCAATGCTTATGTGTCTCCTCTGCATGGACTTCATATTGATGGAAGCGCTGTTGCATGGATTGAAAAAAATGAAGTTTGTTCTATTCTGATGTGTTAGTTGCAATCTAGATGGGCATTAAAAAGTGTTCTATTAGTTTTAGATATGTAATTCAAATTAGGAAATGATGGAATCAGAAGCAGAAAGATCAAATTCCAAGAGAAGGCTTTGTTGAAACAATAATTGAATTTGAGGAATTTCCACATGAAGGTGTGAAAGCTCTGAGCTGCCATGAAATTTGTTTAGCAAAATTGCATTGAATGGGACTTGCTTTCATATTGAAAATGGGTCATTCAAGGTGTTCGCTAAATGTATCTTTTCATTATCTTTGAATTGGCACTTGGACAGGTAACTAAAGGGTTAGTGTGAATTTTATAGTTTTAAAAGGCAATTATGGTTAGGAGAGTTTTAATGTCCATTATTGTGCAACTGCATTGGAGATACAGTATAGAAGTGGGAATCATGGTGGGATTAATGAAAATGTCACAAGGTGGAGATGGGAAATCATGGGAAAAAATCAGTATTAAACTTCACTTTAAAACTTCAAAAAGCGTAATCATCATGACTCCTAAATGTTTTGAATAACATAACATTTGACCTAAGTGTTACATCTTGATTGGAGAACAATTTGGCAACACTTTTGGAATGGTTTACAGATATCAATTTGCAACCTCTTCTTTCAAAAAAGTTGGGAAATTCTTGATAATGGGTGATTGATTGTGTTTCATGGTAATTGAAGCATAATACACAATGTCATCGTGAAGGAATGTTGAATACTATTGTCCATTGGTTTGTAGATCTCTTTCACTGCAATGATATATAGTAGATTAGCAATTGAGGAGGCTGAAAAACTAAAAATTTCAATATTGATCAGAGAACAATTTGGCAACACTTTTGGAATGACTTACAAATATCAATTTGCAACCTTTTCTTTTGAAAAAATTGGGCAATTGTTGATTTATGGGTTGATTGTGTTTCATGGCAATTGAAGCATAATACACAATGCTATTTTGGAGGAATGTTGAATACTATTGTCCATTGGTTTGTAGATCTCTTTCCCCATTAGGATATATAGTAGATTTGCAATTGGGCCCATCTTTAGGTTCCATAAGTCATTCTTTTGGGTGACAATTCTATTGTGAAAAATGTTTTCAAACATGTGGAAACCTTTTCATATTTGTCTTTTTGTATGTTCACATTTCAATTGTCACATGTGGAAATCTAATGTTTTTGTCCTCTAACATGACACCAACACACATTTGAACTCAAAATGTCACATTGGATAAAAGGATAATCCTCTTTAAATCTTTTAAATAGATATGGTTTCACATGATTTTTTTGATATAGGGTAAAATTGCTGATCATGGAACATGTACTTATCAATGAACATTTTTCAATATTTTTTTAATTCCTTAGCCAAATTGAGTGATTTTTTTGTAATTGAATGCGCAAATTGGAAGGCTACAATTCTTTGAACATCAAAAGTAAAAGAGCAATGTAGAAAACATAGGAAGAGGATGAATGATAATTTGCTTCAATTTTTTTGAAAGAATAGCTCTCAAACCTTGTCTAGTTCCAACTCCATATCTTCCTCATTTTTAGTCCATTTTGAATTATTTAAAAACAGATGGTTGTGCCAACTAGGGCTTTACAAAACTTCTTTGTATTCCAAAGCCAAAGATGCAACAATCAAAGATCTTAAGCAGAGAATCCTAATTTGTTTCATTCACTTGTCATTGAACATTGAACCCCTTTACACCAAACACCCCATATCTTGCACATTCCTTTACCAAATTGAGAGATTTTTTTGGTATTGAAAACATTAGGTGGAAGGCTAAACATGTTCTTTGAGTTTCAAGATAGGAGCAACAATGTGTGAGGATTCAACCTCATTTGAGTTTTTAAGTGTTCGTTCATCTATCTTAATTGATACACAATATTTTTCAAAAATATTTTCAATAGGTGAGGATTGAATTTCTTTTTTTCAAATAAATGGAATAGAAAATGAATTTATGAAAATTTCAAGATTCATATGGATGTTTTTTGATATTTTAAAATTGAATGAATGAATGAAAATATATTAATTTTTTACTTCACATCAATTAAACGTCATTGGTAATGTGGAGAAGCATGAAGCTCAAGTTGAGGTATGAGCTTCAAGTTTTTGCACCAAGGTGAATGAATCGAAACCTTAGTTTCATATTTGTTAAATTTGAATTTTAAAAAAATTATGATGCATTGTAAAAAATAATACCAACTATAAAAAATGAATTACAACTAATATCAAATTCCAAATGTTTATTTTTCCATTGGATTTGGACAACCAAGCTTTAAGTTTTAGTGAATATCCTTTTTTATATGCATATTTAACCAAATGTGCATTTTAATGGTTGACAATTCCTTTGGAAAAATAGGTGAAAAATAATATTTTTTATGTACTAAAATTCAATATTCTAATACCTCTTAGTACATATCAATATATTCGTATTAATATTGTACTAGTAGAAACTTGCATTCATCAATATCATACCAAGTTGAAATGATGTTTCACAAAATGTTTAATACCATTATTGGCTAGTATGGAAGTTTTATAAAATACCCATGTACCTTCAACTAAGGCCCATTGGGTATGCATGCTCAAAAGTCCATAACATATCAACATTAGTTCACATTAGTTCATATGCCACATATCATGAGCCTATAACCTTATTGGGATTAAAAACATAATTAGGTATACCATGAAGTGAATTATACATGATAATCCAAGTTAGATGGGAAGCATAATATAATTTTTTTGAAAAGGTGGATGAAACATATGGATCGCCAGTTGTGAAATCAAATATCTAAACTTGGTTAAACCTTGAGTGATGAATTGTTCAAAACGACACAAAACATCGTTATGCTATGGGTGCTTAGAGGTCATAGGTTGCATTTATATGTTGTTGAAAAGGAAATGTGTTTGAGTTGATATGAACCAATATAGGTAGAAATAAAATCCATTATTTAAACTCAACAACTTATAAATTCAACATGAAGTTGAAAATGCACAATTATTATAGTTTGGGTAGACCAAAAGTAGGACCAAAATTGGGGCCAATTCCTCAAAAGATATAAGCAAAGAAACTAACCAATGAGTTTTAAAACCTTTTTTTGTGAGAATTTGGACCTAGAATATAGGAAGTTTTGATTTTCAAAAACATACAACATGAAAGGAATTATAAGAATTCAAGAGTGAAGAAACAATATATGAAACGAAAAGGTTGTTGAATCAAATAAGGGATAAATGAAGTTGAATTTGTCCCAACATAGAGATTGAGTTTCCATGCCTTGAATCTTGTAAAACATCTTGTAAAAGGATGTCATAAATGATGACATTTAGGTTATAATCTTCTTAAAAAGTCAATAAATGTGGGAAAAAACAATGTATAAATACCAAACAAAGGTCAAAGATAAATTCTTGTGAAGTTTTATTTAATTGGAATGCAACCAACTTATAAACATAATTAAGTTTTAAAAATCATTTAAACATGTCCATAATATTAAAAGGAGATGTGATGATATGTTTTTAATATTCACTTTTCAAAGTGTATAATGTTTTTCATAAACATACTAGTCACTTGAATGGCAAGTTTCATGGAGAAACTAATGCAACATCAAACTTTCAAACATCACCCATTTGTTGTGAATGCCATATAATGGAAAACAATTTATTCCTTTGTTAAACATCATCACTTGACAAACATTCATATTGATGTCATGATTTGAAGTTTAACATAAATGATTAAGCTCCACAACACATTGTTTTATTTCCTTCACCATTGAAACAACATTATTTACTACTTGATATTAAATTACACGCTAGATCAAATTTGTATTAAAAAAACGTCCTAAAAATATGCACATTCAATATGAATATATTTTCAAGGATAATTGAATATTAAATTTTGTGGTAGTTTACACATTGCCATACATTTACAAACCTTCAGTGGTACTTGACAATTTGAAACATTATACATTGTCATTTTTTATACATTGTCATTTTTTTTTTACACTATCAAAAGAAATAATTCATTAACTTTGAATAAACAACATCATTATGTACTTCAACAAATAGCAATTCAACATGGATCATCATTTTAAAAATGAACACATATGTACAGACATAAATACCCAAAAAAATTAAGGTTGCTTAAAGACCTTTGTTTACCCAATTATAACATTCTAAATTAGATGCAACAAAACATTTTTTTTAGATAGAAAACACAACACCGAAAGTAAATTTGATGAAAATTTATAAAGCATCAACATGCCACAATTAAAATTTTAGTCATTTAGTTTTAATAAAAACCTAGTGCATTTTTTATAATGTATTCACAAGGTACAATATTGCAAATAATCTTTCATCCATTGTTTAAGTAGGTGCTTCATTTTTAGGTGGGAATCACATTTTCACCTTGCATTTTATGTTTTTCCATAAAACTTGCTCTTTGTCAAGTTAACTCTTAAATGTTTACTTGTTCATTCCTTGCACTTGAGTTACTATATACTTGAGCTATTAACAACTTCCTTGGTGATCAATATTTATTCCGAGTTCCCAATGTTTGAGTTACTAACAACTTCTTTTTGAGTTAAATTTTGCGCATTCATTAATGAGATTTTACATTTGCCTTTGTGAATTAATATTTAATGAAAAATCTACATAATAGACCTCCTATTATACCCAAAAACAAATTCTCCTATTGTTTTAACATTGTGTAAAGTCCTTGAGCAAAGGCAATACTACAATTGAACCTATGATCAACTTTACCTTGTGTGGGCCCTTATTTTAATAATGTTGTCGGCCTTGGGCTTAAACTTCCACATTGCCCAAAACTTTCCCCACCAATTCTAGGCATGTCATTAACAAAACAAAACCAAAAGATGTTGGAACATCATCTCACCATTGAAAAAAAACCTCAAATTCATTTTTATTTTTTATTACATAAAATCAACTAGTCAAAACCCCAATCCCAACATTTTCATTATGGTAAAAACCCTTACCCTACTTTGGTTTTCGCCAATACTAATGGTTTAGCCATATTTAATGGTGAATTTTTTTAAATTGAAAACTTCACAAGTGACAAATGTCATTTGTATGGCCTACCAAAATTCTATGTACAAATTGACAATAACATACTAACTTATCAAAATATCATTTAAAATTAAAATTAGAACTTGTAATTGATTAATTGTTGTTTGGAAAGTTTTGCACCAATGCATTAATGTTTATGTTTAAACATAAATTTGATGTTGAATATAATGATGTTTTCTTTAACATGTTATGTCCATTTGTTTGTGTTGAACATATGTTGAACTCATCATTGCCTTTCAAAAGACATCCCATATGCGAACACACAAACTTAAAGGAAATCACATTGTTATCATCATTTTGACTTTTAAATAGCTCATGTGAACATCTTTTCTACTCGTGATATTCATTGTTTATTCCTTACATTGCCATAGTCTATTTGTTCTTTTCACTTCCAATGTTCGTTCCTCCTTATGAACTCCATTGGTTACTTGTATATAAGATGGAAATAAGGACAAAGATGTGAATCACGTCTAACTTTTGTGCATGTTCAATATGGATATCATTTCTTATCATACAAATTTATATTTTTTTAGTGAAAGTCTTGTATATTGTTGAACGTCCCTCTTAATTTATTGTTTTTACCCAAGGTTAGGATCATGACCAGTGTTGTGTAGGTATATCATTTACTTGGATATACCCACCAAGTACAAGTAAGGTATATTTTTACCAAGTACCTTTTTTTTCAAAATAAATATATTTGAATCAAATGGATACCCTTTTCATAACCTTGGATATATATTTTTTAATATTCACATCCAAGACTGCGTATGTTCTCAAACTTGGGAAAATCTTATTAAGGTAAGTTTCACCTAAACCTTAAAATCATGCCATTATTTCACTTAAGCCCTAAAATTGCCACCACTATTCACATAAACCCTAAAATTGTCACCATAGTTTAACTTAAACCCTAACATTTTAAGGTGGTTAAACTTTGTTTATAAGTAAGTTGTATCTGTATTTGCTTCCCTCTTTCGTTTTAAAGGCTCTATGTGCGGGTGTGTTCAAGCTTTGTGAAATTTGGTATGTATATTTGTTTTTGTGTGTTGTAATAAAAGATTATAGAGGATGAGGGATTTTATAAGGGAATTTTGTGCATGTGCATATGCTTCCTTTGTTGTATTTGTAATAGGAGATTTTGGAATACGGAAAAGTTTGCATTTTGTGTGTGTGGATTTGCTTCCTTTGTTGTATATGTAGTAGGAAACTCTAAAGTACAAGGGAGTTTGTAAAGGAGTTTTGACCTTGCTTGCTTTATCTATTTTCTATTTTCGAAGTAAGTTCGTCATAGCTACCTAATTCATCAACTATAGCCAATAATAGCTACAATAGTAACTATCAATCCAACAACCTAGGTTGAAAGAGTAGCCATCAACACAAGGGACAACACTAAACAAGGACAACAACAATATCATATTAGGTAAAGCTCCCTATTCCCTAGTTAATTTTGTGAATTTCCAAGTTGCCACGAAGTTTCCAAGTCATTTCAAGTTTTATTATTTAGCTAGTTTTGTGAATTGCCAAGTAATTAGGAAATTTTAAATAATTTCCAATTTTGTTATTCCTTGGCCAATTTTTGTGAATTTCCAAGTAGCTTTCAATGTGTGTGTGTGTGTGACTTTTGTTTTAAAAGAGAATTAAAGGAAAAGTCTAAAATTGTGTGTTTCATGTCTTGTTGCAACTTCCCCATGGCAAATGAAAGCCCCAATTGTCTTATTCTAGTTCCAGATGGTGATGGCCACATTATTGTTGCTTCTTCTTCCACTTGTACATTTAATACCACTATTCATAAATCAAGTCAACAACTAGCTGCATTATTCCAACAAGCAAAGTTTTGAACTCCATGGGATTGAAAATTTGCTCCTCGGGCATTTTTCAAACCAAATAATGATGAACTTGTGTCCTTTGAAACAAAACAAATTCTTTGTTATATTTTGTGTCATTTAATTCCTTTGGATGTTCATGTTTTGGGATTAAAAACTCAAGGTAGGAAATAATTAATCTTTTATAAAATAAAAAATGGAACTTCAACCATGAAAAAATTGTGAAATTGAATAATATAACATTTTTAAAACATATGTTAATGAAATTATACAACGATGATGTATAATTATTGAAACAAATGTCTCTAAAAAACAAAGCTCCAAGGTTTGAAAAGTTGTAACTCCAAGATCCATTTCTGCATTTTTCAATAGCATTACAACATATAAAAAAATAGATGAAAGCAAAAAAAAATTCACTGATGATCTTGTGTTAGCTGTTGTAAAAAGGTTATTTCCTTTAAACATATTTGAAAACATATGGACGAGGCGATTTGGCTTATGAATGGAACCAACATTGGTGTTTCCATCATTTAAAACCTTAACAAAAAAGGCATTTCCCTTGTATGGTGAAATGCACACTTGAACAGTTTCTTTTGCCTTATATCAATGTTACAATATCTATCACAACAACATTTGACTTTTGGATGAAGAAAGGTGCACTTGATAATTTTACCCTTGTGATTAATTTCTTAACATTGAATTGAGAACCAAAACATGTTACAATTGGTTTATTTGAAGCAAAAGGCACTACTAGAATTAATCTTATTAATCAATTGCAAGTTTTGTTTGAAGAGTACAAATTGATTAACAAAAAATTTTGTTATGTGAAAAATGAAGGCCTGAATCTATTTATAATGATAAATGTTTTTAAATAAGTTGTTAGTTGTGAAGGATTAGGGATATTGGCACCATTTGAAGGTGTTTGTTTTGGACATGCCTTTTTTAAGCTTGTCAATATGCAACTTTTAATGAAGGTCCAAGCATGATTGGGTATTTTACAAAGGCCGATTTTTTTTTTAATTCAATTTTACATTGCAATAGGGTACTTGGCTTTTGTCACACTCATAGTACTTAAGGTGTTTGTGGTAATAATCTTGGGACAAAAAAAATAAAATTAATGTTCCTTATGATTCTGTGAACTTTTTTTCTTAAGAAACGAAGTTTTGGATTTTTTTCCAAGACTTGGTAGGAATCCTAAAACTTGTTCAAATTTGACATGTTATACATAGAATAGTACCTTAGTAATGTATTTATCCATGAAAAAAATCAAACTTTCAATATGAATGTGCCATTATGTTACAACATGTTTAATTGAAAGGGTCCATTTGATATAAAACAAGAAGGTTTTTTTTGGTACCCCAATTATGTTTTGACTCATGAGAAGGTAAGTTCAACTTTGCAACCTATGAGCATCAAATCTATACAATCTTCAATTCAAGCTCATATAACATGGTTGAAAAAATCAAAAAAAGGAAGGGTAAAATGGAAAAAAAACTTATTTGATTGCATGTTTGCAACCACAAAAACTAGGCACAACGACGAAGACAAGGTTTGCATCCAAAGTGGCAATGTTCTAACAAGCCTTTGAATATAAGGTTGCTATTCATGTTTGTTACAATCAACAAACATTAGGTTTACAATGCAAAATTCCAACAACACAAAGTTGGGCCATTGTAGAAATCATTGTTTCAACCTTGGCCTTAGTTGTATCAAGTTGTGTGTTAAAGCAACATCATGATTATTGGTTGTTGAATGATGCATTTGGAAATGTAATTGTGAAATTGACAAATGAAAGACTTGTTCAGTAGAAATCCACATGAGTTTTATTCCTACATTTCAATTAGATGCAAAGTTTCTCTTATTAGCAAGTAGGATGTGATTGGAAATCACTCGTGTGCTCACTACATTTTTGGATTTTTTGCATCAATTTGATCCAAAAACAAACTCACACAATGCTGGTTCTAATGTTTGATCCTAGAATCAAAGATTTTTTTATTTTGAATAATTATGTGGGAATAAAAATAGCCACAATTGCAACAACAAAGTATGATTCTAAAACTAATTCCCCTTTTGTGTTCAACTTATCAAAAAAATCATCCTTTTATTGAACACCCATCAAATTATGGTCCCCAAAAACAACCATTAACAATGTTTGGTGCAAGATTCATTCAAGATCAAATTGCCATGGAACATGTAAATTTTTTGTTTTTACAATCATATGTAAGTTTAAAATTTTTTTAATCATAAATTTTAATAAAAAATATTTAAATCAAATGTGTATAGCAATTTGTCTTTGACTATAGGTGCAATGAAAACTTGCATGTTTTTTAAATTTGCAATTGGTTGCAAAGTCTTGTAAAAATCCATTAAAGTGGTGGAAAGCACATGAAGCACAATTTCTTGTTGTTAGATATTTCGTTCATTAGATTTTAAGTGTTGTGACAAACCAAATTGAAGAAGAACGAATTTTTTGTATTGTTTCAATTTTGACAAGGCTTCATAAATGTTGACTTGGAACTCGAAACTTAAATCAATTTTGTATTAATTTCCAAGAATTATCCAAATGATCCACACTTTGGTTGTGAAACATTTGTAGGGACTCAATCTCTTGATGACTTTGGGGTTGTAGAAGAAAATCAAATTGAAGAAAAGTTTGAAGACTAATTAGATCATTATGTTGAGCTTGTTGATATGGGAAATTTTGAATTTTAAATTTACATTTATGTTTGATAAGGCAAGTGACATGTTGTCCAATTTTATTTCAATGTTTTTTTCATTTTATGTATGTTTTAAAAATATATATATATTTTAATGTAATTTTATTATTTTAATTTGACATCATATGTGTGCATTTCCCATTAGATTTAGGCCTATGACAATTGTTTAAAGGAATTCCAAAGTGTGAAAAATATTTTCATTTTTTATAAATAAGGTAAAATTATTTACACTTACTTTATTTTTAAAACGCTAACCATGGGTATATGATAGGGGTTACCTAGACCCTACCCACCTACCCAAAATTATAAAATTTGTTTACTTGGACCTTATCTTAATGGAACAAACAAAAAAAATAATGTACCCTTGCGCTTGGGTAAATAAAAAAAATAAAATTCATATACCCTTACCTTAAGATATATCAAAAAATATATACCCACACAACACTAGTCGTGACATATTATTGACACAAATTTTCACTCATGTGACTTTCGACAACTACTTTGATGATTGGGGGATCAAATTGTTTCCAAATCAAAATATCTTTAATTTGTTGGGGAGATGTCAAAAATAGTTACAAAATACTAGCATCAAATGATAGAGGGAATTATAATGTTTTAAAGATTCAAAACATTATGTGTTTTAGTTTTGGGAATTAGTTTTGGGGTTCCTAAGAAGTTTAACCATTTTGATGTAATCTTCACAAACAACCTTAAAGTATATTATATGAAAAAAAGTTATATTTCTTCTAAAGTCCAAGCTATATGAATATATGATGGATCCAAAGCAAGTCCATGGCTCAATTTGGTTTTATTTGCACTAATCACTTGATTAAAAAGTGCTCACAAGTGTCATTTTTTTCCTAATCTTGTCATGAAGCTTTCACACACCTCTTTTGTTTTAGTGTGTGGAGTTAGGGAATATGTTTTGGGTTTGTTTTTTCTATTGATATCATTTTGGGGTGTTAAAAATAATACCTTGGACAAGCTTGGGGTGTGTCACAATAAACACAATAAATTGTGTTCACATTTGAATTATGTGAATAAAAATTTTCATCAATAATAATATATTTTGTATACACCCCTCTTATGTGAGTGAGAGCTCAAGGCAAGAAAACTTGCATTCACATACATATGAACTATGGCAATGAAAGTAGTAAATATTAATAACTTGTGTTCATCTTGGTTTATGTGAATGAGGGTTTGTGTCTTTAATGACTTGTATTTACACTTGTTAGATTTATGTGAGTTTGTGCCCCATGAAACCAAATTCTCTTTTTGCATGCAAAGGAAAAGGAGTGTAATTATAAAGTTTGTATTTTGGTGGTGTTTTACATGTTTGTTGTCCCAACTTTCATCATTGCATTTTTGGTTTGAATTTTTGGGCTAATGTGATTATCATAAGAAACAATGGATATGATGATGGCAATGACAAGAACAATATGAATTGTTCGCATGTTCAATGAATTGCAATATTAAAAAAGTTTTGCTTTCATTGTTATGTCTCATTTTTCTTCTTCTTCATTTGATTCCTCTTCCTTTTCTTTTTCATTATTCTTGTGATCGTTTTAATTTTTGAATCAAATGTATACATAACAACAAGATGGACATGCTTTTGATGTTTGATACTTCGTTGTAAAGACAATATATGAAAAAAGTAGAGGTGTTCATAGTGCTAATGGTGTTAGTTTTGGTGTGAGAAAAAACATTAATGATGAAGTTGCGAGATGTGAAGCTATAATCATCAACAAGACATACAATGAAAGGTTTAAATATGAGCAGATAGCTATGGGGATTTTGTTTTGTTTTGGTTTTGAATTAAAATTATCAAAGAAATTTTGTTTGGTTATAACAAGTTGCAATTCCATTTGTTGTTTGTTGTTCTTTGACATGTATGTTGATCATGATATTCCAATGATCTTGAACCATGTAATTTCAAAAACATTTATTTCCTAAAAAATGAAAAATTTCACCATTTGAAGTTTTTTAAATGCCCTTTTATTTTCAAATGATATATTTTTAAAATCTTGTCTAAACAATGAAATATATAAACAAAAATGTTGACATTAACTCATTGAATATCATGTAGCCACATTAACATTATGAATGTATTTCTTTTATAATTGATCCTTAAGATTGAAATTTTGGTGTTTAACAACTTACACTTTTCATATGAAATAAATATTGTTTTTCCCTCCATCAATTCTTCAAGGTGTCAAATGGATTTTAAACTACAATTTTGCACTATTCATGACAAAATCAAATCAGTTTTTGTTCACATTTGCATTAGGGAAGCAAATTTTGTAACTTTTGATCAAGTTCGACTAAATGAAGTAAATTAAATTCCTTAATATAAACATGTGCACTTCAAAATTGTGAATGTTAATTATCAGGTCATATTAGAGTTTCATGGGTTTGTAAATGTTTCTAAAAATTAAAACATTTGAATTGGCCACCATGATGAACACCATCATATATAAATACATTCCAAAAATAAAAAAATAAATGCATCACAAAAACCTTCCAATACCAATAAATAATAAGAATATTATCCAGTGTTGACCTTTCAATAAAAAATTTCATTCATCACATATGAGGTCATTATATGTTTTGTTTTCATCAAATCTCACATTTATTTAACCTATATTTGGTTCATTAATTATGCCATTTGAAGCTTATGAACATCCTCCACAAAAGTCAATTTTAGAAAAATAGATTTTTGTTTATAATATTTATCTATAATTAAGCAAAAATTCATTTGGGGCTTATGACGTGTTTACAAATTGATTAACCCTTTTATTTTATTTCCCACAAAAATTGATGAAAATTGATCATCTAACTTATAAAAGAAAAATAAAAGTTTAAAAAAATGATGCAATAATAAGGCATAAAGAAAAAATGAAGGGAAAAAAAGGGGGAAATTTTTTTGATAAAAAAGAAATAAGGAATAAGGAACAAGAAAACATGAAGATTTTTTAAAATTCATTATATACAATAAATGATATCTAAATATTTTATAATAATGAGATGGTTGTTATGCATTATATTATATTATTGTTATTATTATAAAAAGAGGCACCCACCAACCCTAAATGACAAAACATACACAAATTGTAATCCCTCAACATTGGAAAAATTGCAACACAAATTCCTGTTCAATTATGATGTTGAACATGCACATGGAAAAATAAAATAAAATGTGAAAGGTTATAAAATGCCTTCCACCCATCACTAGTATCAAAGCAATGAAATCACATTAACCCTATCTTTAGTGAATCAATACTAATGTCCAAGACACAAAGGATCTGAGGCAAGTTTGCAAAGTTCTAAAGTTCTTCCTTTTGACCTTTCCATGTGGTATGAAACATAAGTTCAAGTCTATGCAAAAAGCTTTTTATGAGACAACTTTCTATCCTAAGATCTCCAATGGCAAGAAGACTCTGCCATTCATGCTTGTTAGCTCTCAACAAAGTTTCTAAAAAACTCAACCATGATAATGATGCCAAGCTCTTTACAAAACCCAATAGAGAAAAGAGAAGAACCAAGAAACCACAAAGAATTAAAAAGGAACACACACAAAAAGAAGAGTAAGACCTAAACAAGGAGAGAAGAAATTTTAAGCAAAAGAGAGAAAGTTTTGAAAGGGCATGAATTTTTTAAGACAAATTTGGGTTTTAGAAAATCGGCCCAATTTATGATTAAGAAGCCAACTCTTAAGTAATAAATTATTTTGAAGATGTGAAAAAAATAGAAAATAGAAATAGAAACTTTTCAATAGAATTTTCTCACCATTTGATGGAAACTTTAAAGGGTAAAAATGTTTTCTTTAAGTAAATAAAATTAAGATTGCCCATCTTGAACAATGACAAAAGGAGCAACAAATCTTCAAGAAACAACAAAATTGACTAACATACCTCCAAATTTAAATATGAAATAATAAAATTGCCATCTAGAAATCATAAATTATACCTACATATTCTAGATGAGAAAATGATCATGTTTAAAAGCCTTTGGAGTCTTGGGAAATATAGATCCAAGAAATTGCAAGAGAACCCATTAGAATTCCAATTAAAGCTCATAAAATAATTTAGCTATTTAATGCTGCTAGCAATAGAGTCTCTGGACTATCAGGACTAGCCTATCATTTACAAAACTCCATACTAAGAATTACTTAAAGAAAGAAAAACATGGATAAGAATACAGATTCAATAAGATGAACCCAAAAAGGATCCAATTCATAAGAGATGTAAAATTTGGTTATAAAAAACTGCACAATTCAGTACCCATTGGTATACCTATTAAATGCATAACAAATTATTGACCCAAAATGACAAATTTTATGCAGTAATGGTCATTCTTCTAGGGGAAATCATACCAAGAAACCCATCAATCGAAATGCACTGCATTTCAAAAACTTGATATTCTAATTTAACTGTGTGAAGTCATGGAGAGAACTCATTATTACACCAATCTACTTTTGCATGAAATGCTCCCAAAGATGATTGATACAAATGCAAAAGGCTGCATGTGTCTTCAATCTTTAAGCTTCATCCCCTTCACTTTTCATCTTATGAAATCAATCAAATCTTTTACTAATGATTATTTCAATTGACTACAATACACATGTTGCATGACACTCTTTGACAACATGCAACATTGGTGGCTTGCCCCAAAAAAAAAGAAAAAAACCCGTTGATAGTAGACATACCAAAGGGGCCCTTTGGGAAAAAAAACCATCTAGATTGTCCTAAACTTGTTAATACTAGATAAATCTTTGATGCCAAAATTCTACAACACATACCAATGGGCCCTTTGGGAGGAGAAAAAAGCCAGTTAGATTTTGTCCTCAACACATTACCTACTACTAGGAGCATTTATCAGGTCATTACTTAAAAACCTCTCCAAAAGCAAGTGCAGTTGTTTCTGGTCCAGTGGCTGCCACACACAAAATCAGCACAGAAAATAAAAATTTAGCATGTGTATTGCATACAAAAAAGGAATACCCTTTTTCCACAAGTTAGTATGCTATGTCTACACAAGTTAGTACACTATGTCTAGGGTAAGTCACTTGCACAATGAGGTTCATTGTGTTCAAAAGGTTTGAACCCTTGTGAATGAGGGCAGTAGCCCAAGCGAGCAGGCACAAGAAGAAACTCTGAGGCAGGGACCCATGGGTCCCTAAGCCTTCATAAAGAATTTTTGAGATTTTTGAAAAACATAGGGATGTTAATTTAGCATAAACCCAATATGCAACCTTGAAGAGTGTGTTACACTCTATGGAAAGATGTTGACAAAGCTCAAGGCAAGTTCCTGGGAATAAGCACACTCAAAATACAAAGATTTTTTTTTTCCAAATTTTTTTTATTGATTCATGAAAAAACATTTGTGATTTGAAGCATAGAGAGATTGATTGGGGTACCTTGGTAATGTAATCATCCATGCCTGCAGTGTAGCACAATTCATGTGTCTCCTTCATCACATCAGCTGTTACTGCTACAATTGGGAGACGATTGTGCTTGCACTCAATATTAGTTTCAGCCAACACATGACTAGATTGGAATTCCCCTTCCCCACATTTGTCACACTTCTCAACTTCCCATTTCCGAATTTGGCGAGTTGCTTCGTAACCATCCATCTGTGCCCCAGTTCAAGAATGCAGTAGTCAATGAAATGCTAAAAAACAGAATATGCTCCATTTCTCAACCCAAAAACCCATCAACCTAAAAACCCTACAAACCCTAAAACCTAAATTGAAGGTGGAATAACGGATCAGAGCACAGTTGGGAGGGAGGAAAAGGGCAAAGATTATGTCACCTCTGGCATTTGAATGTCCATCAAAACCAAGTCCAATTCTTTTCCTGCCTCTTGATTCCTCACTGTAGATATAGCCTCCACACCACCATTCACCACCATCACTGTTGCCCCATACCGTGAAAGCATTGACATTGCAACTCTTCGATTGACCATGTTGTCATCGACCTATAGAAACACAAAATAAGCCTCCCAAGTCACAACAAGCCCATAGCATTGAAATGATTAAAAAAACACACATTGAAAACATAATTATAAAACACACATGAAAAACATACTTATAGACATAATTTTATACATATCACTAATACTGATAGTGAGAGAAAGGAGATGGATAGATGGGTGGTGATAAATTGCATTGCATAAGTACTAACCACAAGAAGTCTCTTGCCACTCATCAGTTTGGAGTTATTCGAGATGACCCGTTTTCGTTGTGGAACCCCAATAGGTTGCAATAGAGAGGCTCCAAGAGTGGCAATTCGGAGGGGCTTATTCACAAGGCTTGAGAATCCTGCTTCCCGCAGCTTCTTCTCTTCACTTGTGCTAAACCCTAATGACAAACCCACTACCAATAGTTGCACTAAATTACACTCCTTACGGACAGAGCAAGCAAACTCCAGAGCTGATGATTGTTTTGTCCCTTGCAAATCAACAATTACTGCCTGGATAGCAACTCCTTGTGCCATACTGCACAAAAAAATCAACAAAGCCAAGTACCATGAGTTTAGGGCTTAGAGTTCAGGGAAAAAGTGAATTGCACATTGTGAAACTAGAGTCCTGTTACATCCAGTTGTGTCACAATGAAATTTTTTATCTGCCTTTGAAGTCCTTGAGATTCTTGTGTAAGATGATGACCAACCTCATGTGTTCAGAGGGTGATGATTTTTCAAGGTAGTTGCCAAAAGACTCAAGATCAAAGGTATTTCATAATCCTCAAAGAAAAGTATTTGACTAGGTGGGAAAAAAAACAAGCCAAAAATCACCTCTTCAGTAACTCCAGAGTGGATGGCAAGTCCGCCATATATGTGACTGAAATGTGTAGCCCCCTCAAATAGCTTGCTGATGCTTCCTGCAATAAGGGTTATGCAAGAGACATAGTGCATTCATGTTTGGATTCTGATCATGATGATAATGCAATTAACATAAGGTCTGAGGTACAAAAGAGGATCATCATAATAGAAGGCAATGATGTGAGTCTCAAGGAAAAAACATGCATATGGCTCATTGACACCAATCAACAAATGTTACCAACTACAATCAACGTTGAACCCTAGTTTCAATCATGAGAAAAAAAGGGATTGCATCTATACCTGTCGAATGGGATGGTTATCAACCAATACAACATGCATTCCTCTTAACTTTTCGCCATCTATTGTTGGGCCTTGATGCTTTGGACAGCAACTATGTGTGTCACAATGGGATGACTCTATTACACGGAATGGCAATGTGAACTCAAATAGGCTCCCCTCTCCAGGCAAGCTATTGAACATAAGCTGCCCATTCATCAACTTCACTAGTTTCTGTTGGAATTCATGCACGAAACCAATTGCATGAATAAGTTGCCCACTTATTCACAAATCAAGGGTTTAGGGTTTAAGTTTTAGGGAAGTTTAATGTCAAATCATTGAAAAGATATGTGACAAAATGCATGTGTTGGCAATGTAGTAGAATCTATGATCACTCTTTAACACCCAACAAAAAAAAAACCATGCCACAGAATATGACAAGCTTGGTACTTGAGAATAGCAATTTTCAACAGTCATTTGAAAAGGATAGAATCAGCACAGTATACAAAACATGTACACACAATTTCAGGAGGTCTTGACAAGCAATTCCACAGTACAAAATATATGAACTGCCAATAGCCTCCTATACAAGTGCTGGAAAACATGATGGGAAAAATTAGTACCTGACAAATAGACAAGCCAATTCCAGTGCCTTCTTGTTCCTGTGATGTACTGCTACTTGCATGTGAAAATGGCTGAAAAAGACGGTGCTGAGAGTCTAGTGGGACCCCAATACCTGCCCAAGAGAAATTTAAACAGACAATATTGATTCAAGAGTTCATGAAATGAGAACACAATAGCATAACTCAAAGCAACTCTGGTCATCCTGTTCTTTGGGTTTAGGGCTTAAGAAACATACCATTAACCAACCCACATCCTTATAAATGTTGGATAGTACAAATGAGAACACATAGCATACCTCAAAGCAACTCTGCTAATCTCATTCTTTCAGTCGAGGGTTGAGGGTTTAGGAAATACACCATTAACAAACCCACCTCCTTATAAGTAGTGGGCAATACAAATGAGAACACAGTAGCATAACTCAAAGCAACTCTCCTAATTTCCTGTTCTTCTGCTTGACGTTTTAAAGTTAAAGAAATACACCATCAAGCAACCCACCTCCTTATAAGTTTTGGGCCGTACAAATGTAGTAAGTAGGAATTTATGGTTCTGAGGTTATGCACCTGTGTCTTCAATAGAAAAAATAATTCTAACATTTTCTTGACAAGGGCAACAATTCCCCAAAGCTCCTTGCAGTTTCCAGTCCCTCCAAATCCTAATGGCACTCTCAATGTTTTTGTCAGACGTTTCATTTCGCATGCTCAATCTTGGAACCACACATGGTCTGCAAGAGGAGGTTGGAGGTGTGACATTGAGAGTGGTGGTGTGGAGTGTGTCTGGTGGCAAGTTAGTATCTGCAACTCGAACACAAATGAAAACACTTCCTTCCCTCGTATGCTGTAGTTCACCAAGACAACAAAGCAAAATAAGTTTTAGTTCTAGAGCCACCACTTCTGCCAATTACATAGTTGTAGAACAAAGCAAAACTGTTGTGAATAGTTCAACATGAATTTATGGACTTTTTGAAACCATTCAAGGGCATGATGACTACATTAGCCAAGAAACCCTAAACTTTGGAAGTGTCCATAACTTGCTAAAATGAACTCAAAACACATGACCTGCTGGAGCTCTGTAACTGGCTACTTTGGAAACAAATGGTTAGGATATTTCAAACTTCAAGGAGAAGCTGAAATTTACACTTCTAATTACCTTCATGGCATTGTCGACAAGGTTAACCAAAATCTGCACGGTCCCAGAAGATGACGTTATTGTGATTATAATGAAGTTCATCAAGATCTTACAGTGGATCATGCACACTAGATGAGTATATTTACTACATTGCATTTTTCACAAAAAAAACTTCACCCATTTGCCAATTTTCAACAGCTCATGATGAAGATGTTTCATGGTTTGTTTCAAACAACAACAAAGCCTTTGAGGAACCTTCTTCTCACTTGACAAAGTCTTCCTGGATCGCCAACAACACAAGTAGGGACAGCATCATGAACAAGCACCAACACGTCAACTCCCTTTTGATGCACTTTTTCATCAAAGATTGATAATGCCTCATCAATCTCCATGCGGATATTGTATGGGACAGATTCAAACTCCATTTTCCCGGCTTCAATTTTCGATAAATCCAGTACATCATTTATCAGAGCACTGCATAAATTCATGACATCTAAATAAATGACCAATTTTTCAATACTCCCAAAAAAGCTCAAACTCATACAAACATTTGGAATTTAATTGCACCCAAGTAGGGTTTTCAATTTCAAATTTCTGAGGTAGGTCCATTGGCAAGGATCCCCAAATAGATATAGCATTAAATAGCAACTATTTTGATTGACTGTAGCATTTTTTCAGAAGTCTTGCTACAACTGGCGACCTAGGTACTACCTAGGTCTAGTTGTGGCAAGCTTTTTTTTAATTCTGAAAATTGGCAGGGAAATAAAACCTCAAAATTGTCAGATTTTCATGTTTTTTTTGGTTTTCTGAAGAAAGAAAATTTGCCTCAAGAGAACACATTGCACCCAAGTGCTTTACAAACAATCAGTTTTATAAGTTACCATAAATAATTGCTGCTGACCCAAAATGACAATTGATTTCAAACCATATCATGTCATCGTTCACATTCATTAGAAGGTCTAATGAAAGGCCGGGAGAAAATTATTACATGAGTGCATTGCCACTTGCTTGAGCCATTTTGACATAATCAAGCTGTTGTGGTGTCAATTTTGTCCCAGCCATTAGCAGATTTGTCATCCCTAGACAAAAAATCAGCCCAAGTTCCCAGTTTTTAGAAACACCCTGAATTTCATAGCAGTTGCATTCTCATCAGTTGTAACTTAACAAAACAAAAAGATTGATTTGATGACTGATCAAACAAGAGTGTACAGTAGTAACAAAAGCTAATTGTCTATCAAATGGCACTTAGCAGAAAACACTTACCAATTACTCCATTCATGGGCGTTCTACAAGACAACAATTCAAGCCCACCCACCAGCCCGATCATGTCAGTCAAATGGAAGTTTGAAACTAGCTTCTACCACCCACCAGTATCATCCCCTACACCCTAAACCCTAAAATACATGCTGCTGGTTCTTGGGCTTAGAGTCTACATCATGGTTCTTGAATGTGAAGGGTTACCGAATCTCATGAGACACGGTGGCGAGGAAGTTTGACTTCGCTTTGTCAGCAGCTTCAACTGCCATCTTGGCAGCATTTAGTTCAGCATATATTTTCTCCATCAAAGCAACATCTTTCTTGATAGCTTGCATTCTCTTGAGCACCAGATAGATGATGATGAAGCAGAAGAGCACAATGATCGACATCAGAAGTGGCCAAGCAATTATGCTTCGTAGTGCCAATAGACTGAGATTGTGTTTTGCAATGCACCGCAGCTCAAAATTTTGTGTGCCATAACTCCAAGTGATGGCAGTTGTGCTTGGTTGTGACACCTTGTTTGCTGGATCAAACAAAGGTAATACACAAGTTGAGGCTATTGGGCTGCAGTTGTAATAGGAATTGAATTCTCCACTTGTACTTGGGATAAACACTGCCACCACATCCATGTCTGCATCATCAATATACCTGCAAACACAAGATCCATTACACAAGATCTGTTGCACAAAGTATTTACGGCAAGAACTTCAAACAACACTGGGACATAATTTAATCTTCAAATCTTCATTGCCCAATTCTTCAGTTTTGTCATGATAATCTATAAGCTCATGTGTGTGATGACAAACTACAAAATCTTGGAAAATACTACTCACCTAGAAAGGACTAAATCAAAAACCTCCATGATGTTAAGAGCAGTTGCAACATAGCCTTGACAAGCTTGCATTCGATCATCATTGCTTGCAAAAGACATGGCATCTTTGCCTTGTCCATAGTATGCCAGATACGCTCCCATTTTCCATGTGTTTGATAATAGAGTTGCCGGTGACAAGGTAAAGAGGCCTGTGTCCCGAGCAGCATATATAGCAGATTTCAAAATGGGATAAGAACCTGAGTCCAACATAAAATAGCCTTCATAATCTTCTGTCTCAAGCACAATGGGTGAATATTCTGGTTCCTCTGCCATTGGGAACCACCCACTTGCATTTAGGGTTTTGATGGTGGCATTCATTTGTTGCTCAAACGCTGTTCGCTCACTGTTCAGAACTCGTTGCACATAAAATAGTTGTTTTACATTGGGTCGCAAAAAGAGCGTGGAGCTTGTGAAGCTGATCCAAGTGGTTTCATTTAGTTGCGGCACACTTGCTACCAGACCTATGATCACAAATGAAGCATTTAAGTTGTTCTCCACTTCTGACCTCAATATCTGCCAAAAAAAAAAACAATAACAGCAGACAATCCAATTTTTTTTCTTTTAGCTGTTATGTGTCACACCATCCCAAGTGCCTTGGTGATTTATGCCCTAGAAACATGTAGACATACACAATAATGAATTTTATGCTTTGTTTTGTAGATCTTTTGGCAGTAGATCTGGAGTCTGTAATAATTTCATTGTATCAGTAATGGGTGATGGATCAAGATGGTGTTCACCTCAACTCTGTTCTCACATTTGAGTTGCAATTCCTGCTTCCGTGAATTGAACGAGGTTTTCCAAAGTATAGTGCCAATAGCAATAGCAATGATCCAGCCCAATAACATACATGCTATACGCACAGGTGCGTACCGGAATGGATTCGCCTTCTGCTGCCAACATGCACAGTAGCTGGTACTCCTCATGAGTAATTTTCTTCTCGTATTGTCTGCTGCAACAGAATCCATCATTTGCTGAAGAAGAAGATATGTACTGAAGAACTACTGAACCAGAGATGCTCAATCAAAGATTTTTGCAAAGTTTGCAGTGCCCATGGACTTCCCTCCCACAATGAGCTGTAGCCTGAAGCAGTCCATAACCCTAACCCTGATGGAGAAGCTTATATTGAAATCAAGAGCTTCCTCAAAATCCCATTGTCATTGCCACATTCCTCATGTTGACTAAGGCATTGAGCTGCCATCAAGAGTGCTTCCTAATTTAATCATTACATCATGACCCATGCCTTCAGGCCTCCTGCCCATGCAACTTTTCACTCGCATGATATATATAACTCCTCAAGAGTATAACTAGAGCTCCAGAGACACCGAACAATTCACCATCTCCATAACCCTCGCTCGTTAGCAGCTTCAGTAAAGTAAAAGTCCTGATCTCCATCTCCACACCCACAAGAAAAATCTATAAAACCCATTCCTAAATTTACAATGTACCAGCTGCTATGTGCAATATACATGTTCCTGCAAACTCCTCCTGCTAGTCCTAGTCCTCCTCTTTCTGCTCCTTCTTCTTCACCAGCAGGTCCACCTCTCCGGCTCTCAGCTACTTCCAAAATCCATAATGGGATTTTCACTTCCTTGCATCATGTCGATATCCCAGCAACTAGGTCTAATTTCCAAGAGCCCAAAATCCAATTATACACCAAGTCTCTTTAAAACCCATTTCTTAGTCAGGAAATCATACATACCTGCATCACAAGCTGAACCTATCACCACCTATCAGATCCAAACTCCCCAGCTCATCCCCAGATCCTGATTCTCCTCCACCTCCACCTGGTCCTCTATCTTCTTGTTCTTGTTCTTCTTGTTCTTCTGCTTTTTTGTCCTGTTAGTTTGATCTCTGCTCAATTCATCAAGCAAGAACTTCTTCTTCTTCTTCTTCTGCAATCAACCCAAATGTTTTCTTCATAACCTTTCCAACTTTAGACTTGTTGCTGAATTTCCAGTCCACTTACAAGAGAGCTTGGAAACCCACAAACAGAAACAGAGAGAGAACCAAAAATGCTCGGGGCATTTTGTTTTTCTAGTGTAAATTTGACTAGTTTGCTAATTTTTGGGGAAAAAAAATGCCAAAATTTTTAATATCAAAAAATTGAAAAAGAAAAAAAAGGCTTGGTTATTATTATTACTTGTCAGATTTTTTTAAATAGCCAGATTTTTAAATAAATTTTTAGTAGCTACAAAGCCAAAAAAGACCAAAGGATGCTTTAATTTTTTTCCATCTTCATATCTTGTTTATAAGTTGTCAAGTTTTGAAAAAATCCTTTTTTTTTTTTTTTGGTAAAGTTTATTTATATTGATGATCATCACCACTTGGGCTATAACCACAAAATTGACCAAGACAAAACATGGCTGACATGCCACCAAAAAGCCTTTTGCTCTATGGCAACCCTACTAGCCACCTGCTTGTTTTCATAGTAAAACAAATCAATTTTTTTAATTTTAAAAACACCAAAAAATCCCATTTAAAATGGATATAAAGGTCCTCTCTTTTTTCTTCTCTTGTTCCCTTGCTGGGTGTTTTTCCTTTATTTATTTATTT
>Ga0116230_10000763_pt1 | contig 29022 bp, 24 predicted proteins | sample S1TSphfallax_3_FD_88678 | JGI IMG/M metagenome (GOLD analysis project Ga0116230, IMG submission 88678) | Host-associated microbial communities from peat moss isolated from Minnesota, USA - S1T2_Fd - Sphagnum fallax MG | ecosystem: Host-associated > Plants > Peat moss > Unclassified | place... | reverse complement strand
CTGGTGTTCATCGGCCGCATCCGCACGCCCTGGACCAGCCGGCTGGAAACCCCGCGGCAAGGCCGGCTGGACGGCCCAATCTGCCGGATCGAGATTTTCGCCCCCTGGGTCCCCGCGCTCGCCGGGCTGGACGCTTTCACCGGCGTCGAGGTGCTTTACTGGCTGCACCTGTCCCGCCGCGACCTGATCCTGCAAAGCCCAAAAAATGACGGCACCGTCCGCGGCACGTTCTCGCTCCGCTCGCCGGTACGCCCCAACCCGATCGGCACGTCGATGGCGCGGCTGGTGAGCATCGACGGCAACATCATCTCCGTGCGCGGCCTGGACTGCCTGGACGGCACGCCGCTCATCGACCTGAAGCCCGACCGCTGCCAGTTTACGCCGCTCGCCCCGCCGCAACAGGGCGATTTTGAGGTCGGTTAGCCCCTGATCCGCCGCGCCGCCGCGTTATGCGCCGCCATCAGCGCCGCCAGGTCCAGCCCCGGGATTGCGCCGTCGACCACCCGCCATTGCCCCGCCACCATCACGCGGTCGGCCTTGGACGCGCCGCAGGTGAGCAGCGCGGCCAGCGGATCGCCGGCGCCGGAAAACCGCAATTCGTCCAGCTTGAACAACGCAATGTCGGCCTGCGCGCCGGGTTCCAGCCGGCCGAGATCGGGCCGGCCCAGGCAGCGTGCGGACCCAAGCGTGGCCCAGCGGATCGGGTCCAGATGGGTCGCCGCCGTCACGTCTCCCTGACCGCGCGCGCGTTGCAGCAGCATGCCTTGCCGCAACTCCTGGATCATGTTCGACCCGTCATTCGAGGCCGAGCCATCCACCCCCAGGCCGACGCCGACGCCGGCGGCTTCCAGCGCGCCGACCGGGCAGATGCCGGAGCCGAGAATCATATTGGAACTCGGGCAATGCGCCACGCAGCAGCCGGCCTTGCCCATCCGCGTCATCTCGTCCGGGGTGAAATGGATGCCGTGAGCATACCAGACGCGGTCGCTCACCCAGCCGAGGTCTTCCAGGAAATCCAGCGGCCGCTTGCCGAATTTTTCCGCGCAGAAATCGTTCTCGTCCTGGGTCTCGGCCAGATGCGTGTGCATGCGCAAATCCAGTCGCGCCGCCTGAGCCGCGGTCTCGCGCATCAGTTCGGCCGAGACCGTGAAGGGCGAGCAAGGCGCCAGCGCCAGTTGCGTCATCGCGCCGGGTCCGCGCCGGTGCCATTTCGCCGCCAGGCGCTCGCCATCGGCCAGGATGGTGTCGATATCCTGGGTCACCTCGCGCGGCGGCAGGCCGCCGTCCTCGACCGATAAATCCATGGAGCCGCGGCACAACACCGCCCGGATGCCGAGGGCCGCCGCTTCCTCCATTTCAATGTCGATGGCGTTGGCGAGGCCCGGCGGGAACAGATAATGATGGTCGGCGGCGGTGGTGCATCCCGAAAGCAGCAGCTCCGCCAGCGCCAGGCGGCAGGCTAGCCGGAATTCTGGCTCCGTCAGCCGCGCCCAGACCGGATACAGCGCCACCAGCCAGTCAAACAGTTTCTTGTTCACCGCCCCCGGATAGGCCCGCGTGAGAGTCTGGTAGAAATGGTGATGGGTGTTGATCAGCCCCGGCAGGATCACATGCGCGCTGGCGTCAAACAGCTGATCCACTGGCGCCGTCGGCTGCCCTCCCGCCGGCACCAGCTCGGCAATCTCGGCGCCCACCACCACCAGCCCGCCGGCGGCACCTGGCGCCATGCCAGCCAGCGGGTTCGCGATCCAGAGGCGCATGACAGGTCCTTCGGTTGGGTCGCCTCAGGATGGCACGCCGCCGTCGGCGGCGTCCACCGGGCATTTGGGACGTAACAGCAATGATTTTGGGCAATGACACGGCGGTAGCGCCCTGGTGGTTAATCCGTAAGCAACTCGTGAATGGCGGCGGGGCAAAGGTCACTTTGGGTTGCATAAGAGCGCCGCTTGGCGTGGAAATTGCTAGGTTTGGGAGATGGATGCGATGATCGAACCGGCGCAAGTGCCATCACCCAGGCAGCCGCTGCTGGCACTGCGGGGCATCGTCAAGCAGTTTCCGGGGTGCCTCGCCAATGACCATGTCGACCTCACGGTCGGCCGCAACGAAATCCACGCGCTGTTGGGCGAAAACGGCGCCGGCAAGAGCACGTTGGTGAAAATCATCTACGGCGTGATGAAGCCGGATGCCGGCACCATCACCTGGGACGGCCGGGATGTCACCATCGCCAACCCGGCGCAGGCGCGCGCGCTCGGCGTCGGCATGGTGTTCCAGCATTTCTCGCTGTTCGAGGCGCTGACCGTCGCGGAGAACATCGCGCTCGGCATCAATAACGCCGCCGACCGCGTCGGGCTGAACGACCGGATCGTCGATATCTCCACCAAATACGGCCTGCCGCTGGACCCGGACCGGGCGGTGCATGACCTGTCGGTCGGCGAGCGGCAGCGGATCGAGATTGTCCGCTGCCTGCTGCAAAACCCGAAACTGCTCATCATGGACGAACCGACCTCGGTGCTGACGCCGCAGGAGGTGTTCAAATTATTCGAAACCTTGCGCCGGCTGGCGGCGGAGGGCTGCTCGATCCTGTATATCAGCCACAAATTGGAAGAAATCCGCGCGCTGTGCGAGCGCGCCACTATCATGCGCCTGGGCAAGGTGGTGGCGCATTGCACGCCGGCGCAGAAAACCGCGCGGGAGCTGGCGGAGCTGATGATCAGCGCCACGCTGAAACAGCAGGATTTCCGCCAGCGCACCGGCCGCGCGCCAGTCCCTCGCCTGGTGCTGGACCGGCTGACCATCCGCTCCAACCAGCAATTCGGCACGGACCTCAAGGACATTTCCTTTTCCGTCGCCGGCGGCGAGATTCTCGGCATCGCCGGCATTGCCGGCAACGGCCAAAGCGAATTGATGGACGCCTTGTCCGGCGAAATCCCGGCCGGCAGCCCGAAAAACATCCTGCTGGACGGCGCGCAGATCGGCCATGAAGGCCCGCGCGAGCGCCGCCGCCGCGGCGCCTGTTTTCTGCCCGAGGAGCGCAACGGCCACGGCGCGGTCGGCATGATGACATTGGCGGAAAACGGTTTTCTGTCCGCCAATGTGCGGGCGGTGCTGAACCGGCTGGGCCTGATTGATCGCAAGCGCACCCGGGATTTCGCCGCCGGCGTGATCAAGCGGTTCGACGTGCGGACCACCGGGCCGGAGGCGGAGGCGCGGGCGCTCTCCGGCGGCAATCTGCAGAAATTCCTGATCGGGCGGGAAGTGGTGCAGAACCCCAGCGTGCTGATGCTGAGCCAGCCGACCTGGGGCGTGGATGCGGGCGCCGCGGCGGCGATCTACGAGGCGCTGGTGGCGCTGGCGGAATTGGGCACGGCGATCGTGATCATTTCCCAGGATCTGGACGAGATTCTGCTCCTGTGCGACCGGATCGCGGTGATCGCGGCGGGGCGGGTGTCGCCGCCGATGCCGGTGAAGGACGCGACCATCGAGCAGATCGGCCTGCTGATGGGTGGCGGAACCCAGGTTGAGTCGGAGGCCGAGCATGTTCCGGCTTGAGCCGCGCGGCGAGCGCTCCGCGTTCTGGACGTTTTCATCGCCGGTGCTGGCGGTATTGCTAACCATCATCACCATGGGCGTGATTTTCGCGGTAATGGGCGCGCCGCCGCTGACGGGGATCGAGACCTTCCTGATCTCGCCGCTGCTGACGGTGAGCGGCCTGTCCTCGCTGGCGGTCCGCGCCGCGCCGCTGATCATGATCGGCGTGGGCCTCGCCTTCTGCTACCGCGCCAATGTCTGGAATATCGGCGGAGACGGACAGTTCACGCTGGGCGCGCTGGCCGGCGCCGGCCTTGCACTGTTTTTCCCGAACGAGGCGTTCTGGTGGTTCTATCCGGTGGTGCTGATCGCCGGCGTGCTCGGCGGCATGTTCTGGGCCGGCATCGTCGCCGTGCTGAAACTACGCTTCAACGCCAATGAGATTCTGACCAGCCTGATGCTGGTCTACATCGCGCAGCTGGTGTTGGTCTGGCTGGTGACCGGCCCCTGGCGCGATCCGCAAGGCTTCGGCTTTCCGCAATCGGCGATGTTTTCGGCCGGCGCGACCACGCCAAATATTTTCGGCACCACCATGCATCTGGGCTGCATTCTGGCGCCGCTGATCGCCATCGCGATCTGGCAGATCATGGGCCGCTCGGTGCTGGGGTTTCAGCTGCGTGTGGTCGGGCAGGCCCCTCGGGCGGCGCGCTATGCCGGGTTCAGCAACGCGAAGCTGACCTGGATCGCGCTGCTGGTCAGCGGCGGGCTCTCCGGCCTGGCCGGCATCATCGAGGTCACCGGGCCGATCGGCCAGCTCACCACCACCATCACGCCGGGCTACGGATTCACCGCCGTGATCGTGGCGTTTCTTGGCCGCCTGCACCCGATCGGCGTGATTTTCGCCGGGCTGCTGCTGGCTTTGTCTTATCTCGGCGGTGACGCGGCGCAGATCAACCTCAACCTGCCAAACGCGATCACCGGAATTTTCCAGGGCGTTTTGCTGTTCTACCTGCTGGGGGCGGATATTTTGATCCTATATCGTTTGAAGCGGGTCAGGCCGGTGGTGAAGGCCACGGTTTTGACGCCGGAGCCGGCCGAATGAGCCTATATGAAATCACCAGCTTCGTGCTCAGCATCATCAGCGCGTCCACGCCGCTGCTGCTGGCGGCGTCCGGGGAGCTGATCACCGAAAAATCCGGCGTGCTGAATCTCGGCGTGGAGGGGATGATGCTGATCGGCGCGATTGCCGGGTTTGCCACCGCGCATGCCACCGGCAACGCCATGCTGGGTGTCGGCGCGTCCGCTTTCGCGGGGGCGGCGATCGCGATGATTTTCGCGGTCCTCACGCTCAGCCTGCTGGCCAACCAGATCGCGACCGGCCTCGCGCTCACCATTTTCGGGCATGGCTTCGCGGCCTTGCTGGGCGCCGGCTATGTCGGCATCGCGGCACCCACCTTGCAGAAGCTGGCCTTTCCCGGACTGTCGCAAATTCCATTCTTTGGGCCGGTATTGTTTGACCAGAATTTCCTGATCTATTTTTCCTTCGCCGTGCTGTTCGGCATCTGGTGGTTTCTGCGGAAGACCCATGCCGGGCTGATCCTGCGCGCGGTGGGTGACAGCCACGACGCCGCGCATGCCATGGGCTATCCGGTGCTGCCGATCCGCTACGCCGCGATCGCCTTTGGCGGCGCGATGGCGGGGATCGCGGGCGCCTATCTCTCTCTGTATTATTCGCCGCTCTGGAGCCAGGATCTGGCGGCCGGGCGCGGCTGGATCGCCCTTGCGCTGGTGGTGTTCTCGGCCTGGCGGCCATTCTGGCTGCTGGCCGGCGCCTATCTGTTCGGCGGCATCACCTATATGTCGCTTTATCTGCAAGGCCTGGGCGTGCCGATCCCGTCGCCGCTGATTTCGGCGCTGCCTTATGCCGGCACCGTGGTGGTGCTGGTGCTGATTTCGCGAGACCGAAGGCGGACCCGGCTGAATCAGCCGGCCTGTCTTGGTAAATCGTTCCACGCTGTTGCGTAAACAATCCAAAACAAGGGGGTTCTCATGACAACCATCAATCGCCGCAAGCTGACGCAGATTCTGGGTGGCGCCGCCCTCGCGGCACCCGCGATCATGCGGGCCGCCCGCGCGGACGCGCCGTTGAAAGTCGGCTTCGTGTATCTCGGCCCGGTGGGCGATTTCGGCTGGACCTATCAGCATGATGTCGGCCGCAAGGCGGCGCAGGCGGCGTTGGGCAGCGCGGTGGTGACCAGCTATGTCGAGAACGTACCGGAGGCGCCGGAATGCCAGGCGGTGTTCGAAAATCTCGCGGCCAGCGGCCATAAGCTGATCTTCGGCACCTCGTTCGGCTATATGAACTACATGGTGAAGGTCGCCGGGCAGTATCCCGGCATCAAATTCGAGCACTGCACCGGCTATAAGAACGCGCCGAATCTCGCCACCTATGACATCCGGTTCTACCAGGGCCGCTACGTGCAGGGCGTGATCGCGGGCAAGATGTCGAAGGCCGGTCTTGCCGGCTATGTCGGCTCGGTGCCGGTCCCGGAAGTGGTGCAGGGAATGGATGCGTTCCTGCTTGGCATGCAGAGCGTCAATCCAAAGGCGAAGCTGAAATTCATCATGATCGACAGCTGGTACGATCCCGGCAAGGAAGGCGACGCGGCCAAAGCGCTGATCGACCAGGGCTGCGACATCATCACCCAGCATACCGATAGCCCGTCGCCTTTGCAGGTCTGCGCCAGCCGCGGGATCAAGGGATTTGGTGAGTCAACCGACATGGTCAGTTTCGCGCCGACCACCGAGCTTACCGCGAATGTCAACGAATGGGGCGGCTATTACACGCAGCGGATCAAGGACGTGATCGCCGGCACCTGGACGCCGTCCAACACCTGGGGCGGCTTTGATACCGGCATGTTGAAAATGGCGCCGTTCCGCAACATGCCGGCGGACGTCGCGGCGGTGGCGACCGCCAAGGTGGCCGACATCACCTCCGGCAAGAACAAGATTTTCACCGGGCCGCTGACCGATCAGACCGGGAAAGTGTTCCTGGCCTCCGGCACCACCATGGATGACGGCACGTTATCAGGGCTGCAAACCCTGGTAGCCGGCATCCAGGGCCAGTTGAGCTAATAGGAGCGAAAAATGCGCCTCGCGAGCTTCACCTATGGCAAGGGCCGCGTGCGGATCATGCGGGTGAAGCGCGACGCCGCCCGGCATGAGGTGCGCGAGCTGAACGTGAAGGTGCTGCTGGAGGGCGACTTTTCCGACTCGTTTACGTCATCGGACAATTCCAAGGTGATCGCCACCGATACCGTGAAAAACATCGTCAACATCGTCGCGCGCGGCCAGTTGGGCACGGATACCGAACCATTCACACAAGCCGTGGCCGCTTATTTTTTCGACCATTACGGCCATGTCGAAAAAGTCAGCGTGACCGCGCATGAAACCAAATGGGACCGGCTGCTGGTGGACGGCGCGCCGCATGACCACGCCTTCCGGCAGGATGCCAACGGCCAGCCGGTGGTCCGGCTGGCCGCGACCCGCGATGGCCAGACCTTGCGCTCCGGCATCGCCGGCTTCACCTTCCTGAAATCCACCGAATCCGGCTGGGTGGGTTACCTGATGGACGAGGCAACCACCTTGAAGGAAACCTCCGACCGGATTTTTTCGACCGCGATGGATGCCAGCTGGACCTGGCGCGCCGTGCCGGAAAATTACCCTGCGTCGAACCAGAAAATTCTCACCGCCATGATGGACGTGTTCGCCACCACCTACAGCCCCAGCGTGCAGAACAGCCTGTTCCTGATGGGCAGCGCGGCGCTGGAAGCGGTGCCGGAAATTTCCGAAATTTCCATGGCCTGCCCGAACAAGCATTATATTCCGCTGAACCTCGGCGCGTTCGATCTGGACAACCCGAACGTGGTGTTCGTGCCGACCGACGAACCGCACGGACAGATCGAATGCACGGTCGCGCGGGATTAATTCTGCTCTCGTGGACCTGAATACCATCGAAAGCCTGATCGTGCCGGCGGGGCTGGCGGAGATTCCGCCACACCGTCCCGGCGATGCGTTTCTCGGCGGCGGCACCTGGCTGTTTTCCGAACCGCAATTGGGGATCACGCGGCTGATCGACTTGGCGCGGCTCGGCTGGGGTACGCTGGACGTTACGCCGGCGGGTCTGGAAATCGGCGCCACCTGCACCATCGCGCGGCTGGCGGCCTTCGAGCCGCCGGCGGAATGGGTCGCCGGCCCGCTGCTGTTGCAATGCTGCCGGGCGCTGCTGGGGTCGTTCAAAATCTGGAACATGGCGACCGTCGGCGGCAATATCTGCATGGCATTGCCGGCCGGGCCGATGACCTCGCTTGGCACCGCGCTGGAAGGCGAATGCGTGATCGTCACACCGGCGGGGGATGAGCGGCGGATGCCGGTGGAACAATTCGTTCTAGGTCCGCAGCAAAACGCCTTGCGCCCCGGCGAATTGCTGCGGCGGATTGACATTCCGTTGGTGGCCTTGCGCCGCCGCACCGCGTTTCGGCAGATGTCGTTGAGCCCGAACGGCCGCTCCGGCGTGCTGCTGATCGGGACGTTGGAGGGCCAAGAATTCACGCTGACAGTGACGGCATCGACCCGCCATCCGGTCCGGCTGATATTTGACGCCATACCCGATGCCGCCGCGCTGGCGGAAACGCTCGCCGCGCGGATTCCCGAGGATTTATATTATGATGACGTGCATGGCCGCCCCGCCTGGCGGCGGCGCATGACCGCGGCGTTCGCCGAGGACATAAGGCGGGAGTTCTGCGCGTGAAACTCACCTTGAACGGCGCCGCGCGCGAAGCCTCGCCCCGCCCGGGCCAATGCCTGCGCACCCTGCTGCGCGAGCTCGGCATGTTCGGCGTGAAGAAGGGCTGTGACGCCGGGGATTGCGGCGCCTGCACCGTGCATGTGGACGGCAATCCGGTGCATAGCTGCATCTTCCCGGCCGCCCGGGCGGCGGGCCGCAATGTCACCACCATCGAGGGCCTCGCGAATGGCGATGGATTGCACCCGATGCAACAACAATTCCTGCAGGCGCAAGGCTATCAGTGCGGATTCTGCACTTCCGGCATGATCATGACCGCCGCCGCGCTGAACCAGGCGCAGCGGGCGGAACTGCCGGTCGCGATGAAGGGCAATCTGTGCCGCTGCACCGGCTACCGCGCGATCGGCGCCGCGATTGACGGCGGGATCGAGGTGGACGTGGCCGGCGCCGGCTGCGGGGACAACGTGGCCGCACCCGCTGGGCCGCTATTGGTGCGCGGGCAGGCGCGCTTCACGTTTGACGTGGAAATTCCGCGGTTGTTGCACATGAAACTGCTGCGCGCCCCGCACGCTCATGCGCGTATCCTGCGGATCGACAGGACCGCCGCGCTGGCGATCCCCGGGGTCGTGGCGATTTTCACTTATGAAGACGTGCCGGCGCAAAAATTCTCCACCGCGCGGCATGAAGACCCGGCGCAGGATGGCGCCGACACCGTGGTGCTGGATCGGGTGGTCCGTTTCATCGGCCAGCGCGTCGCGGCGGTGGTGGCGGAGAGCGAGGCGGCGGCCGAGGCCGCTTGCCGCGCGCTCACCGTGGATTATGACATCCTGCCGGCGGTGCTGGATGCGGCGGCCGCCTTGGCGCCGGGTGCCCCGGCCGTGCATGACGAGGTGCCGGACAACGTGGTGGCGCGCGTCAATGGCGATATCGGCAACGCGGATGCCGGCTTCGCCGCGGCGGATTTCATCTATGAAGGCACGTTCAACACCCAGCGCGTGCAGCACGCGCATCTGGAAACCCACGGCGCGGTCGGCTGGCTGGATCCGGACGGCGTGCTGACCATCCGCTCCAGCACCCAGGTGCCGTTTTTGACGCGCGACATGCTGGCGACACTTTACGATCTGCCGCGGAACAAGGTCCGCGTGCAGTGCGGCCGGGTCGGCGGCGGCTTCGGCGGCAAGCAGGAAATGCTGACCGAAGACCTTGTCGCGCTGGCGGTGCTGAAAACCGGCCGGCCGGTGAAATGGGAGCTGACGCGGACCGAACAATTCGCCGCCACCACCACCCGCCATGCCATGCAGGTGCGAGTGAAACTCGGCGCCACGCGCCAGGGCACGCTGACCGCGATCGAGATGGACGTGCTGTCTGACACTGGCGCTTACGCCAACCACGCCGCCGGCGTGCTGTACCACGCCTGCGGCGAGTGCCTCAGCGTCTATGCCTGCGGCAACAAGCGCACCACCGCCAGGGCGGTGCACACCAACACGGTGCCGGCCGGCGCCTTCCGTGGCTATGGCCTCAGCCAGACCAATTTCGCGATCGAATCCGCGATGGACGAGCTGGCGCGGCTATGCGGAATCGACCCGTTCACCATGCGGCGGAAAAACATGATCCGCGAGGGCGACCACATGGTCTCGATCAGCACCGATCCGCATGACGTGGAATTCGGCAGCTACGGGCTGGACCAATGCCTGGACCTGGCGGAGCGTGCGCTGGCGGCGGGGCCGGCACCTGTGCCGGAAGGGCCGGATTGGACGGTCGGCACCGGCATCTCGATGGGCATGATCGACACGATCCCGCCGCGCGGCCATTTTGCCGATGCGGACATTCGGCTGAGCGATGACGGGAATTATGAATTGCGCGTCGGCACCGCCGAATTCGGCAACGGCACCACCACTGTGCACACGCAGATCGCCGCCGGCGAGCTGGGCACCCGGCCGGCACGCATCCGGATCGTTCAGGCCGATACCGGTAAGCTCGGGCACGACACCGGGGCGTATGGATCGACCGGCGTGGTGGTGGCCGGCCTCGCCACCGAGCGGGCGGCGCGGGCGCTGGCGCGGACCATCCGCGATTTCGCGAAGGCCCATACCGGCGCCGCAAGCTGCCGGCTGGAAGACGGGTTTGTCGAGGCCGCGGGGCAACGAATCGCGCTGGCGGAACTGGCCGCGATGGCGCGCGCGGCGGGTGTGGCCCTTGCTGCCGAAGGCCGTGCCACCGGTAGCCCGCGTTCGGTCTGTTTCAACGTGCAGGCCTTCGTGGTCGCCGTGAACCGGGTCAGCGGCGTGGTCAAAATCCTGCGCAGCGTGCACGCCGCCGATGCCGGACGGGTGATCAACCCCATGCAGTGCCGCGGCCAGGTGGAAGGCGGTGTCGCCCAGGCGCTCGGAGCTGCCTTGTACGAGCAGATGCTGTTTGATGAGCATGGCGCGGTGGCCAATGGCAGCTTCCGCAACTACCACATCCCCGCCTTCGGCGATGTGCCCCGCACGGAGGTGCTGTTCGCGGACACCTATGACAAAATCGGCCCCGCTGGCGCCAAATCCATGAGCGAAAGCCCCTATAACCCCGTGGCCGCCGCTCTGGGCAACGCCATCCGCGACGCCACCGGCATCCGCCTGACCGCGACACCGTTCACCCCGGATTTGATTTTCGACAAAATCGGCTAAACCAGCAACCCGCAAGTTTACGGACATGGTTGTACGTGTAGGACACGTATAGGAAAGCGGCGCAAGGCGATGGGCGACCAGATCACCACGGTTGCAAAGGCGAGACGGCAACGGCGGCTCGGCGCGCTGGCGCCGGATGATCTTACCGCCTTGGTCCGCGCTGTCCGCTTGCAACGGGGTATCTGATTCCGCCGCCACCGCTGGCAAGCTAATTGCTACAATTTTGTTGCGGAACTGACGTTCCGGCCGCCTTGGCCGGACGCCGGCAAGGCATCCCAAAATGTCTCGGCGGAGCAAGATCATGAGTGCCGTCCTCGACCCCCCGGCCAAAGCGGCAAAACTGACCGGCGCGCGGCCGGCCGGCAAACGGGCGCGCCATCTGGTGCCGCCGCCACGGCTCTATGTGTATTTTGACGCGATCATCCGCCACGGCTCCATCCGCGCCGCTGCGGACGCTTTGCGCATCGCCTCCTCGGCACTGAACCGGCGCGTGCTGGACCTGGAACGCGAGGTCGGCACCATCTTGTTTGACCGGCTGCCGAATGGCGTGCGGCTGACCGCCGCCGGCGAGATTTTCGCCGCCCATGTCCGGCGCACGCTGACGGACGTCAAACATGTCGGCGACCAGATCCAGGACATCCAGGGCCAGATGTGCGGCCATGTCGCGATCGGCTCCGCGGAATCCGCGGCGATTGACGTGCTGCCGCGATTGATCGCTTCGTTTCAGGAGCATTATCCCGGCGCCCGCTTCACGCTGGCGGTCGGCAGTCCGCGAGAAATCCTGGCGGATCTGCTGGAGGATCGCGTTGACCTGATCCTGACGCACGAACAGCCGAACCATCATGACGTGGTGGTGCTGGCCTCGGCGCGGATGCCGTTCTGCGCGCTGATGCGCACCGGCCATAAGCTGGCCGCCCAGAAGCGGCTGTTCATCAATAACTGCCAATATTTCCCGATCGTGCTGGCGCAGGAACAGCTCGCCGCCCGCGCCTTGGTGGACGCGACGCTGACCGCCAGCTCCCTCAGCATGCAGCCGGTGCTGGTCACCAATATGTTCGAGGTGATGAAGAATTATGTCCGCCTGACCGACGCGATTTCGTTTCACTTCTGCCTGTCCCCGCTGGGCGATGCCAGCCTGGACGGATTGGTCGCGGTACCGCTCGCGGACCGGCAACTGGCGGAGGCGCGGCTCACGCTGGCGGTCCGGCGCGGCCGCACGCTATCCACCAGCGCCGTTGCGGTATGCCAACGGCTGGAGCGTTTGCTCGGCGATGGAGCGCGCTGATTTCGGCAGCGGGGCGCGCGGAATATTGTGCTACTCTGATCGGTCCTGGTTTCGTTAACGTTTTGCTCACGGGTGGTTAGCGGCGGGTGGTTTCACCCAGCCGGCCATCCCAAACAAAACGCAACGAGACAACAGGAGCGACAAATGGGGCTGAGCCGTAATGTTTCCGCATTATCCTGTCCACTTCTGGGTCTGCCGGCCATCACGCTGGGATTGCTGCTGTGCGCGCCTTCCGCGCAGGCCGGCACTTTTCCCAGCATCGAGTACCAGGATTTCTATCTGAGCTATCGTTACGTGCCGGACAACACCCAGCCCGGGGATGACAGCGGCCACGCAATTCCGGCCAATGAGATCAATCTCAGCTACGTCAATGGCTGGACCTATGGCGCCAATTTCTTCAGCCTGGATTTCGAGCAGTTCAGCAAGGGCGATCCCTCCGTCAGCATAGACAACGAACCCAATCTCGGCTCCTCCGAATTCTATGGCGTGTTCCGTACCACCTTCAGCGGCAACAAGATCTTCGGCGGCAACAAATTCACCTTCGGCCCGGTCGCGGATGTCGGCCTGCGCCTCGGCGGCGATTATGATGTGCAGAACGATTCCTTCGGCTCCTACAAGCGCCTGCTGGTCGCCGGTCCGCAATTTGACTTGGCGGTGCCGAAAGGCTTTTGGAACGTGGCGTTGGAAGTCAGCCATGAATGGGATACCAACGGCTTCGCCGAACCTGGCCCCAGCACCAGCTTCTCGCCCACCGCCGAGCTGGAGACCGCCTGGAACTACCCCTTCAATATCGGCCCGATCCCGCTGCAATTCACCGGCTTCATGAACATCATCGGCCCGAAAGGCAAAGGCTACGCCGGCGATTTCTATCACAAGACCGAAATTCTCGCGCATCCGAAAATCCTGTTGGATGTCGGCAGCCTGATCGGCTACACGCCCGGCAAGCTGATGGCGGGTGTCGGTTATGAATACTGGTTCAACAAATTCGGCAGCACAAAACCGCCTTTACAGGGCACCCAACAGCATACAGTGTTCTTCGAAGTCGGCTATAACTTTGACTGAGAGTCTATTTTGGCGCGCGGCCGCCCCGCCAGACCCCGCGCGCCACTCGTGAACCATTCGTTTCGGGAGACGTCATCATGGTTCTTAGCATCGCTGCACGGCCCTATGAATTCGAAATGTCGCCGGCGCATACGGCGCTGGTGATCATTGACATGCAGCGGGATTTTCTGGAGCCCGGCGGCTTTGGCGACGCGCTCGGCAATGACGTGTTGCTGCTGCGCGGCGCGATCGCGCCGATCGCCGCGGTGCTGGCGGCGGCGCGCGAAGCCGGCATGCTGGTGATTCATACAAGGGAAGGCCACCGGCCGGACCTCGCGGATCTGTCGCCGGCAAAACGCCGGCGCGGCCGGTTCGCCACCACCATTGGCGATCATGGGCCGATGGGCCGGATTCTGGTGCGTGGGGAGGCGGGCCATGACATCATCCCCGAACTGGCGCCGGCGCCGGATGAGCCGGTGATCGACAAGCCCGGCAAAGGCGCGTTCTACGCGACCGATCTGGAAGCGATCCTGCGCGGGCGCGGCATCACGCATCTGATCCTGGCCGGCGTGACCACCGAGGTCTGCGTGCACACCACTTTGCGCGAAGCCAATGACCGCGGCTTCGACTGTCTGATCCTGGAAGACGGCACCGCCTCGTATTTCCCGGAGTTTCACCGCGCGGCGATCGAGATCGCCTGCGCGCAAGGCGGCATTTTCGGCTGGGCGGCGCCGTCCGCCGCCGTCGTCACCGCATTCGGCCAAGGAGGAGCAGAACCATGAGCGGAACAACTTTCAAACCGGCCTTCTGGGTGCCGGGCGACTGGAACGGGTTTTTCGGCCTGTTCACCAACGTGCTGCTGAACGTGATCGTGCTGACCGGGCTGTGCCTCGGCGTGGTGCAGATTCCCGGCAGCGTGGTGTTCGGGCGGATTCTGCCGGCGCTCGGCATTGCTTTGCCGCTCGGCAATCTGTTCTACGCTTATCTTGCCTATCAGCTGGCAAAAAAATCCGGCCGCACGGATGTCACCGCCATGCCGTACGGTCCCAGCGTGCCGCATATGTTCCTGGTCGTGTTCGTCATCATGCTGCCGACCTACCTCAAGACCCATGACCCGATCCTGGCCTGGGATGCGGGCCTGGCCTGGGCCTTCATCATCGGCGTGATCGTCACCGCCGGCGCGTTCGTCGGCCCGACCATCCGCAAATATACGCCGCGCGCCGCGATGCTGGGCGCGCTGGCCGGCATTTCCATCGCCTTCATTTCCATGCGTCCGGCCTTCCAGTTCTTCCTGGTCCCCTGGCTGGGCTTCTTCTCGTTCGGTATCATCCTGATCTCCTGGATGTCGCGTGTCCGGCTGCCTTATGGCATCCCCGGCGGCCTCGCCGCCGTGGTGATCGGCACGGTCGCCGCCTGGGCCGGCGAATTCTGCGGGCTGGAGCATGTGGTTGATCCGTCGGCGGTGGGTGCCGCGTTTGCCGCCTTCGGCCTGCATCCGCCGATCCCGTCACTGAATTTTTTGACAGGCCTCGCCAATATCGCGCCTTTGCTGGTCACCGCCATCCCGCTCGGCATCTATAATTTCACCGAGGGCATGAACAACGTGGAGAGCGCCTCCGCCGCCGGCGACAGCTACGATTTGCGAAAGATCCTGCTGGCGGACGGTATCGGCGCGATGGTCGGCAGCATTCTCGGCAGCCCGTTCCCGCCAGCGGTGTATATCGGCCATCCGGGCTGGAAGTCGGTGGGCGGGCGGATCGGCTATTCGTTGGCGACCGGCGTGGTGGTGGCGTTCGTGTGCTTCTTCGGCATCACCGCGCTGCTGCTGGCCGTCGTCCCGCTGGTCGCGATCCTGCCGATCCTGCTGTATATCGGCCTGGTGATCGGCGCGCAGGCATTCGAGGCGACACCGCCGCGCCACGCCCCGGCGGTCATCCTGGCGCTGCTGCCGAACATCGCGAACTGGTGCCAGAGCCAGATAGACGGCGCCTTGGGCGCGGCCGGCACCAGTGCGCAGGCCGTGGGGTTTGCCAAGCTCGCCGGCAACGGCGTCATCTATCAGGGCATGCAGTTGTTCGGCGGCGGCGCCACTTTGGCCGGGTTGATCCTGGGCGCGATCGCCTGCTTCATCATCGACCGGCAGTTTGAAAAAGCCGCGATCTATGCCGGCATCGGCGCGGTGCTTGCCTTCTTCGGCTTCATCAATGGCACGCAGCTGGCCTTCGGCAACTCGGCGCCGGTGGCGCTGGGCTACCTGGTGCTGGCGGCGGTGTGCCTCGGCTTCTGGCGCACCCATCTCGCGGTGGTCCCGTCCGAGGTCGAGCTATCGCCCGCGGATGCGATGACGGAGCAGGCATGAGCGTGGGCGCCAAGGATGAGGTCGAAGCGTATTTTGACGCCGCGTCCGCGCTGCTCGGTCTGCCGGTGCGGCCCGAGCATCGGGATGAGGCGCTGGCGGCGTTTCGGGTGCTCTCCGCACAGGCAAGGCTGGTGACGGAATTTCCGCTGCCGGAGGATGCCGAGCCGGCCCCGCGCTTCGTCCCATGATCTTCGCGTCTCCGGCCGAGAAGATCGCCGCCGCCGTGCGGGCGCGGAAAATCTCCGCGGCCGAGGTCACGGAAGCGCATATCGCCCGCATCGAAGCCCATGATCCGGTGCTGAACTGCTTCACTGACCGCACCTTCGCGCGCGCCCGCGCCGAGGCGGCGGCGGTGGACAAGGCGCTGGCCGCCGGCGAAGACCCCGGACCGCTCGCCGGCGTGCCGATCGCGGTAAAAAATTTGTTCGATATACGGGGGATGACCACCCGCGCTGGTTCAAAAATCCTGCGGGACCGCCCGCCGGCCGCGGCGGATGCGCCGGTGCTCGCGCGCCTGATCGCGGCCGGCGCCGTGCTCCTGGGCGCGCTGAACATGGACGAATTCGCCTATGGCTTCGTCACGGAAAACGCCCATGACGGCGATACCCGCAATCCGCATGACCCCGCGCGCATCGCCGGCGGCTCCTCCGGCGGGTCGGCCGCCGCGGTCGCGGCCGGCTTCGCGGCGATCACGCTGGGCTCGGACACCAACGGCTCGATCCGCCTGCCGGCGGGCTTGTGCGGGATATTCGGCCTGAAACCGAGCTACGGTCGGATTGACCGGTCGGGCACCTACCCGTTTGTCGACAGCTTCGACCATCTGGGCCCGTTCGCGCGCAGCGCCGTTGATCTCGCTTTGGCCTACCGCCTGATGCAGGATTCTGACCCCGCGCACGGGCATGAAGCGGTGGTGCCGGCCCGCGTCGCGGTGCTGGACGACTGGTTCATGCAAGGGGCCGCGCCGGAAATGCTGGACGCCGTGGCGGCGGTTGCGCGCGGGCTGGGTTGCACGGCGACGGTCACGCTGCCGGAGGCGAAACGCGCCCGTGCCGCCGCGTTCTGCATCTCCGCCTTCGAGGGCGGGCAGCTGCACAAGCCAAATCTGCGTGCCCGGCCCCAGGAGTTTGACCCGGCGACCCGCCCGCGTTTGTTGGCCGGCGCCTTGCAGCCGGCCGAGACCATCCACGCCGCGCAAAAATTCCGCGCCTGGTTCCGGGAACAGGCGCGGCTGCTGTTCCAGCGGTTCGACATCCTGCTCGCTCCGGCCTCCCCCTGCACCGCGCCTTTGCTGGGCCAGAAGACCATGTTGCTGGGCGGCGAAGAGGTGCCGGTGCGGCCGAATCTCGGGCTCTACACCCAGCCGATCAGCTTCATCGGCCTGCCGGTCGTCGCGGTCCCGGTGGCGGGGCCTGGCTTGCCGCGCGGCGTGCAGATCATTACCGCGCCGGGCCGGGAATCGCTCGCGCTGGCGGCGGCGGCGCGGCTGGAACAGGCCGGCGTCGCCGCCGCCCCGGTGGCGGCGCTGTGATGATCGATGATCCCGCCGTGCTGGCCGAGGTTTCGGCTGCCTTCGCGGCCTATGAAACCGCGCTGATGACGGATGATGTGCGGGCGCTGGACGGTTTTTTCTGGGACTCGCCGCTCGCCTTGCGCTTCGGCGCCGGCGAAACCCTGGTCGGCCACGCCGCCATCGCCGCCTTCCGCGCCGCCCGCGGCGGCTCGCCGCAGCGGGTGCTGCAAAACACCCGGATCACCAGCTTCGGCGCCGACTACGCCGTCGCCGCCACCGAATTCGTCCGCGCCGGCGAGGCTCGGCTGGGCCGGCAAACCCAGGTCTGGGTGCGGTTCCCGGAAGGCTGGCGCATCGCCAGCGCCCATGTGTCTCTGACGGCGGGCGTGTCGTAGGTCAGGCGGGCCGGCGGAACACGAAAATCTTGCTGCTCAAAATCTCCACCACGTCGTCATTCTGCGTTCGCGTTTCGCTGCGCAGCGCCACCACCCCGCGATCCGGCTTGGAACGTGACGGCGTGATGTCCATCACCGTGCTGGTCACCCGCAGCACATCACCCGGCCGGGCCGGTTTCGGCCAGGACAGCTCCCCTCCTGCACCGATGATGCCGTTCGCGATCGGCATGCTCGCCACCAGCAGCTTCATGGTGATCGCCGCGGTGTGCCAGCCGCTGGCCGCCAGCCCGCCGAACAGCGTCTCCCGCGCCGCTTCCTCGTCCAGATGAAAAGGCTGTGGGTCGTATTGCATGGCAAACGCCTTCACCGACGCCTCGTCGAGTTCGTGCGTCTCACTGATGAACACCTGCCCAACCGCCAGGTCTTCAAGGTAGAGTTTTGCTTCCGGCACAGTTCGCCCTCCCGCTGATTTGACCCTGATCTTAAGCCCGATCGCGGCAAACCCAAACTCGTGCCTCGATGCCGGCGTTGCGGCGCGGCCCGCATGACGCCATGATGGCGCGGGTTTAGGCAGGGTGCGTCGTGGCGGGCTGGGCGGAGCGACTACTGGCGGAAATGGCGGTGATCCGCGCCAGCGGGCTGTTCCTGACCGACTGGTATTTGTCCCGCCAGCCGCAGCTCGCCGCCCGCGGCGAGGACGGCGTGGAGCATTTCTGCCGCACCGGCTGGCGTCAGGGCGCCATGCCCAACCCCTATTTCGACACCAAATACTATCTGGCGCGGCATCAGGACGTCGCCCAGGCCGGCTTCAACCCGCTTTGGCACTACATCGAATATGGCGAGCGCGAAAACCGCGATCCATGCGGCTATTTCTTCGTGAATTGGTACCGCGAGGAATACGGCCTCGGCCCCAATGAGCCTTGCCTGCGGCATTACCTCGCGCGCCGGCTGACCGGCGAGGTGAACCCCGTCCCGGTGTTCGACGGCGCCTGGTATCTGGAACAGAACCCGGACATCGCCGCCGCCCATGCCGACCCGTTCGAGCATTTTCTGGTATTCGGCACCGCCGAGGGTCGCGACCCCGCGCCGGATTTTGACGTCAAATTCTACATGAACCGCTATGCGGAGGCGCTGGGCGGCCAGCACCCGCTGCTGCACTACCTCGCCAACCGGGACAGCGAAACGCTGCTGACCACCCGGCCGCTGCACGAAAAATTGATCCCCGGCGCGGTGAAATACGCAACCCGCCCGTCCCCGGCCTTCGAGGCAGTCCAGCCGGTGGCGCCCTCCGCCCGCCGCCGCGCGCAAATGCTGGCGTTCTATTTGCCGCAATTCCACCAGGTTCCGGAAAATGATGCCTGGTGGGGCAAGGGCTTTACCGACTGGACCAATCTCGGCCGCGCCTTGCCGCGCTTCGCCGGCCATCTGCAGCCGCGGGTACCGCGCGATCTCGGATTTTATTCCCTTGACGATCCAAATACCTTACGAAAACAGATCGAAATGGCCAAGGGCGGCGGCCTCACCGGCTTCGTGTTCTATTATTATTGGTTCAACGGCCATCGCCTGCTGGAAAAGCCGCTGGAGCAGTTGCTGGCCGACGCCACGCTGGATTTCCCGTTCTGCGTGATGTGGGCGAATGAAAACTGGACCCGCCGCTGGGACGGGCTGGAGAATGAAATTCTGATCGCGCAGGAGTACCGCGCCCGCGATGACGCCGCCTTGGTCGCGAGCTTCGCGCGCCTGTTCGCGGATGCGCGCTACATCCGCGTGCAGGGCCGCCCGTTGCTGATGATCTACCGCGTCACGCTGATCCCCAACGCGGCCAAACGGATCGCCGCCTGGCGGGAGATGTTCCGGCGCGACCATGGCGAGGACCCGGTCATCATCATGGCGCAGAGCCTGGGGGATTATGACCCGGTGCCGTACGGGCTGGACGGCGCGGTTGAATTCCCCCCGCACAAACTCGGCCAGGAGGCGGAGAAGATCAACGACAGCCTGGATCTTCTGGACCCGGATTTCTCCGCCGCCGTGCATGATTATGAAGAGATCGCGACAATTTCGCTGACCCTGCCGCCGCCGAAATTCCCGCTGATCAAGACCATCGTGCCCGGCTGGGACAATGAGCCGCGGCGAGAGGGCCACGGCCTGGTCCTGCACAATGCCACGCCACAGAAATACCAGGCCTGGCTGGAAGGTCTCGTAAAATATGCGGCGGCCAACGAGTTTTTCGGCGAGCGCATCATCTGCGTGAACGCCTGGAACGAATGGGCCGAGGGCGCGTTTCTGGAGCCAGACCTGCATTTCGGCGGCGCGTACCTCAACGCGACCAGCCGGGCGCTGTGCGACCGGGACGTGACGGACCTGCCGGCGGGGATTCTGCTGGTCGGGCATGACGCGCATCCGCACGGCGCGCAATTGCTGCTGCTCAACATCGCCCGGCATCTGCGCCGCGCCTGGGGGATCGCCGTGCATGTGCTGCTGCTCGGCGTCGGGCCGTTGATGGGTTCTTATTATGAAACCGCGGGCGTCAGCGTCGCCTATGACCGCACCATCATCGGCCGCCGGCTGGATGAATATAAACAGGCCGGCATCCGCACCGCCATCGTCAACAGCGCGGCATCCGCGCGGGTGGTGCCCTGGCTGGCCGAGCGCGGCTTCACCACCACGCTGCTCGTGCATGAAATGCCGCGGCTACTGAAAGAATACAATCTGGAAATTCAGGCCCGCCTCGGCGCCGCCGCGGCCACCCACACGGTGTTTTCCAGCGAATTCGTGCGGGACAAATTCCGGGACGCGGTGGAATTGCCGGACATTCGCGACGTGATTCTGCCCCAGGGCAACTACCAGAACATTGCGTTCGACGCATCAGCCCGGCGGGAGACACGGCGGGCACTTGGGATCGGCGATGCGGCCTTCATGGTGCTGGGCGTCGGCTTCGCCGATCTGCGCAAGGGGTTCGATCTGTTCGTGCAGATGGCGACCAAGTTGAAGCGCGAGGATGTGCATTTCGTCTGGGTCGGCGACATCCAGGCGACCATCGCGACCTATCTGCACGCGGAGATCGAGGCGGCGCGCGCCACCGGCCGTTTCCATCATGTCGGTTTCACCGATGCGGTGGCAAAATATTACGCTGCCGCCGATGTCTATGCGCTGACATCGCGTGAGGATCCCTATCCGACCGTGGTGCTGGAGTCGCTCAGCTGCGGCGTGCCCTGCGTCGCGTTTGACGAGACCGGCGGCATACCCGGCCTACTCCGCGCGGAACAGGCGGGCGCCGTGGTGCCGCTCGGCGACGCGGATGCGTATCTCGCGCAACTGATCGCCTTGCTGGACCACAAAAAACTGCGCGCGGACCGCAAACGGCTGATCGCGCTCGCGCAAAATTTTGACTTTCCGCGCTATGTGGACGCCCTGCTGCGCGTCGCGGCGCCATCCTTGCGCACCGTCAGCGCTTGCGTGCTGAACTACAATTACGCGCGCTATCTGAAAGACCGGCTCAACGCCGTGTTCGCGCAAACCTATCCGTTATGTGAGATCCTGTTGTTCGATGACGGCTCCGGTGACGATTCGGTCGCGGTGGCGGAAGCGGTGGCGCAGGCGGCGCAGCGCGATGTCACCATCATCGCGAACGCCACCAATACCGGCGCGATTTTCGAACAATGGCGGCGCGCGGCGGAAACCGCGCGCGGCGAGTACATCTGGATCGCCGAGGCGGATGACCAGTGCGAGCCCAGTTTTCTGGCCCGCTTGATCGAGGCGATGGCGGAGGTCGACGCGCCGGTGCTGGCCTTCAGCGACAGCCGTGCAGTTGATGAAAACGGCGCCATTATTCTGCGTAGTTATCAATCATATTATGTCGACTCCGACGCCGGCGATCTTGCCAGCACTGGAATCTGGCCGGCCGACTCGTTCGCGCGAAAATTCTTGAGCGAGCGCAACCTGATCCTGAATGTCAGCGCGGTGCTGTGGCGCCGGTCCGCGCTCCTGGCCGCCCTGCGAGCCTGCGGCGAGGAATTGCGCGACTGGCGCCTCGCCGGCGACTGGCGGCTGTATCTGGAGGTGCTGGCCGCATCGGCCGGCAATGTCGTGCATGTCGCGGAACCGCTGAACACCCATCGCCGCCATACCGGCAGCGTGACGCACAGCCTGGATGCCGTCCGCCATGTCGAGGAAGTGCGGCAAATCCACCGCATCGCCGCGGAAAGATTCGCTCTGGACGCCTCGGCGAAAGCCCGGCAGGCGGTGTACATTGAAGACATTTCCCGGCAGTTAGGACTGCGCGAGCCGCACCGGCAGAAACCCGCGAAGCGCCGTGCCGCCGCCGCAATTGTTGCCAGAAAACGGAAGGTCTGATTAAACAAGGTGGGATTGGCGAAAATCTGGGGTAAATAACAGCGTATGAAGATTCTGCTTACGGGCGGCTGTGGTTTCATCGGATCGGCCGTGATACGCCGGGCCATTGCCGCGACCAGTCACGAAATCGTCAACATCGATAAGATGACCTATGCGGCATCGGAAGACGCGCTGGAAAGCGCTTTGCACCATCCGCGGCATCAATTGATCAAGGCGGATATCACTGACGCGGCGGCGATGCGCGCTTGTTTTGAAGCGCACCGGCCGGATGCGGTCATGCATCTGGCGGCGGAGAGCCACGTGGATCGTTCCATCGACGGTCCGGCCGCGTTTGTTCACACCAATGTCACGGGCACCTTCACGCTGCTGGACGCCGCGCGCGACTACTTCGGCACGCTATCGGCGGAGCAGCGGGCAATGTTCCGGTTTCATCACATTTCCACCGACGAAGTGTTCGGCGCTCTCGGCGATGACGATCCGCCGTTCAATGAGACCACGCCGTATGATCCGCGCAGCCCGTATTCGGCCAGCAAGGCGGCCTCCGATCATCTGGCGCGCGCCTGGCACCATACCTATGGCCTGCCGGTGATCGTCTCCAACACCACCAATAATTACGGCCCCTGGCAGTTTCCAGAAAAGCTGATCCCGCTGATGCTGATCAACGCGATCGAGGAAAAGCCTTTGCCGATCTATGGCGATGGCAAGAACACCCGCGACTGGCTGTTCGTTGATGACCATGCGGAGGCGCTGCTGAAGGTGGTCGAAACCGGTACGCCCGGTGCGACCTATTGCATCGGCGCTCGCCAGCCGCGCCAGAATATTGACGTGGTGCGCGCGATCTGCGCGATCGTTGACCAGCATATGCCCAGCCCGAACGGCAGCCGGGAACGGCTGATGACCTATGTGCGGGATCGGCCCGGCCATGACCATCGCTACGAAATTGATCCCTCGGCCGCCGAGGCGGCGCTGAACTGGACCGCGGCACATGATTTTGAGCGCGGCCTCGCGGCGACCATCGGCTGGTATCTGGATCACCGGCCCTGGTGGGAAGGGATCAGGGCCGGGAAATACCAAGGCCAGAGACTGGGAGCCGCCGCATGATCCGCAAGGGCATCCTGCTGGCCGGTGGTTCGGGCACCCGGCTGCATCCGATCACCCAGGCCACCTCCAAACAATTGCTGCCGGTTTATGACAAACCGATGGTGTACTACCCGCTCTCCACCCTGCTTTTGGCGGGCATCCGCGAGGTGCTGATCATCTCCACGCCGGCCGATCTGCCGCAATTCCAGCGGCTGTTCCATGACGGCGCGCATCTCGGCATCCGCATCACCTATGCCGAGCAGGAAAAGCCGGACGGGATCGCCCAGGCCTTTCTGATCGGCGAGGAGTGGATTGACGGTGAGCCCTGCGCCCTCGCGCTGGGGGACAACCTGATCCATGGCGACCATCTGTCCACGTTGCTGCGCGCCGCCGGCGCCCGGCCGGATGGCGCGACCGTATTCGCCTATCAGGTGCGCGATCCGGAGCGCTACGGCGTGGTGTCCTTCGATGCCGACGGCAAGGCGATCGACATCGTCGAGAAGCCCAAAGAGCCGGAATCCAACTGGGCGGTCACGGGTCTGTATTTTTATGACGCGCGGGTGACCGAATTCGCGCACCGGATCAAGCCCTCGCCCCGCGGGGAGCTGGAAATCACCGATCTCAACCATTTGTATCTGCATGACGGGTCGTTGCACGTGGAGCGGCTGGGCCGCGGCACCGCCTGGCTGGACGCCGGCACGCCGGATTCGCTGTTGCAGGCCGCGACCTTTGTGCAGACCATCCAGTCGCGGCAAGGCAATCTGGTCGGCTGCCCGGAAGAGGTCGCATTCCGCATGGGCTATATCGATGGCGCCCAACTGAAGGAACGCGCGGGGCTGATCGGCAAGACCGAGCTCGGCCGGATTCTGGCCAATATCGCGGATGGGGTGCACCACTGATGAAAATCGAGCCGTTGGAAATCCCCGAGGTTTTGTTGATCACCCCGCCGAAATTCGGCGACAGCCGAGGGTTTTTCTCCGAGACCTGGAGCGCGGCCAAACTCGCGGCACAGGGCTTCGATCATCACTTCGTGCAGGACAATCAAAGCCTCTCGACCCAGGCGGGCACCATCCGCGGCCTGCATTGCCAGGTGGCCCCCAGCATCCAAGGTAAATTGGTGCGGGTGATCGCCGGCGCGATCTGGGACGTGGCCGTAGACATCCGGCACGGCTCGCCCACCTTCGGCAAGTTCGCCGCGGCGACGCTGAGCGCCGAAAACTGGCAGCAATTATGGATTCCCGGCGGCTTCCTGCACGGCTTCTGCACGCTGGAGCCGAATACCCAAGTCATTTACAAGGTGACCGCCGATTATGACCGCGCCGCCGAACGCGCGGTGATCTGGAGCGACCCAGACCTGGCTCTGCCGTGGCCGGTCACCCCGGAAGCGGCGTTGCTGTCGGACAAAGATAAAGTGCTGCCCCGGCTCGCATCTTGCGAGCCCTGGTTCGCCTATTGACCGGGCCGATTCTCATCACCGGCGGCTCCGGCCAGCTGGGTGACGCGCTGACCCGGCTGGCAACGGCCCAAAACCTGTCCTTCGTGGCGGTGCGCCGTCCGGAATTTGATTTCGAGCGGCCGGCGACGATCGACGCCGCGTTTGCCGCCGCCGCGCCGTCCCTGGTGATCAACGCGGCGGCCTATACCGCGGTGGATGCCGCCGAGACCAACCGAGACGCCGCAAAGGCCGGCAACCATACCGGCCCGCTTCGCCTGGCCGAATTATGCGCCGCGGCCGGCATTCCGTTCATCCATGTCTCGACCGACTACGTGTTCGACGGCAACAAAGGCGCGCCCTATGTGGAGGACGACCCGACCGGGCCGACCGGCGTGTACGGCGCCACCAAAAGGGACGGGGAGGTGGCGATCATGGCCACCCCGGCGAAGGCGATCATCTTGCGGACCGCCTGGGTCTACGCCGCCCACGGCAAGAACTTCGCCCGCACCATGCTGAACGCCGCGCGCCGTATGAACACGCTGCGGGTGGTCGCGGATCAGCGCGGCACACCCACCGCGGCGGTTGATCTCGCGACCGTGATACTTAAAGTTGTCGAAACGATTCGACAACTTGGTTGGCGTAATGATTATAAGGGCATCTACCACGCGACCAATAGCGGGGAGACCACTTGGCATGGCTTCGCTGAAAAAATTTTTGCGGAAGCGGCTCCTCTTGGCCTGGCCACGCCGGTGGTAACGCCGATCAGCACCGCGGACTGGCCCACCCCGGCGAAACGCCCGGCGGATTCGCGGCTGGATTGCAGCAAGCTCGAGGCCGTGTTCGGCTGTCGGCTGCCGCCTTGGTCGGACTCGGTCGGGCCGATCGTGCAAGCACTGATCAGGATGGACGCGCCGCCACCATGAGTGAGGCGATGGTCCCGGATCTGCCAATCACCATTCTGCTTTCCACGTTCAACGGTGGCAAGTTTCTGCGCGAACAGTTGGATAGTTTCATCCGGCAGAGCTACCAGAACTGGACATTGTTCTGGCGGGATGACGGTTCCACGGATGACACCGCCGCCATCATGCGGGATTTCACCGCCGAGATCGGCGCAAATCGCTGTGTCGAATCGCCCAGCTCCGGGCCGCATCTGGGTGCCACGCCAAGTTTTCTCCGGCTTTTGGCGGAGACCAAGAGCGCGGATGCGATCGCCTTCGCCGATCAGGATGATGTCTGGCTCCCCGATAAATTGAGCAATGCGGCGGCCTCGATCGGCGCGGCCAGCATCGGTGGGGCCGGCGGCAAGCTGAATAACCCGGTCCTGTACTGCGCGCGCCAGTTTCTGGTGGACGAGCGGTTGGGCTCGCCAAAATTATCGGTGCAGCATCTCAACCTTCCCGGATTTCCGGCCAGCCTGACCCAGAACATCGTCATCGGGAACACTGTGGTGATGAACCAGGCCGCCGCCGGGCTGGTCGCCGCAATGGGGACGCCGGACGGCACCGTGCATGACTGGTGGAGCTATATCGTGGTGTCCGCCTGCGGCGGCGCGGTGGTGTATGATCCGCGGCCGAGCATTCTGTACCGGCTGCATAAGAACAACCTGATCGGCTCGGCCCGGCTGCCGCGCCGCGCCGTCGCGGCGCTGCGGCGCGGGCCAAAAATTTTCATGACCATGATGCGGCGGCACGCGGACGCGCTGGCGGCGCAGGCCGGCCAGCTGACGCCGGAGGCGCGGGCCGAACTGGCGATGATCCGCGCCGGTCTGAACGGTGGCTTGCTGCCCCGCCTGCGCGCGCTGCGCTGCAAGCGCTTCCGGCGCCGGATGTTCTTGGAAAACCTGCTGTTCGGCTACTGGTTCCTGACCGGCTGATCGCGGCTAAGCGCCAGCGCCCTGGCATAGACCTGCTTACGCGCCAGACCAGTCGCCGCCGTCACCGCGTTCACGGCATCTTTCAGACTCAAGCCTTCCAAAGCGTGGATCAGCGACTCATCGAGCGTGGCGGCGGACACTTCCGCTGCCGCCGCCGGGCCGATCACCAGTGTGACTTCACCGCGCACCGGATTGACGCTGTAATGCGCGGCCAGCGCCGCCAGGCCGTCGCGGCGGATTTCCTCAAAGCGCTTGGACAGTTCCCGGCAGACCGCCGCCGGCCGGTCGCCAAGCAGCGCCGCCGCGTCCGCCAGACATTCGGCAAGCCGGTGCGGCGCCTCGTACAAAATCGCGGTGGCGGTAAGCCCGGCCGCCTCGGCATTGCGCAGCCGCTCGAAGGCCGCCCGGCGCGGGCCGGCCTTCGGCGGCAAAAATCCCAGGAACAGAAACGGCTGCGGCGGCAGGCCGGACAGGGTCAGAGCCAGCACCGCCGCATTCGCACCCGGCACACCGCTGATCGGCAGCCCGGCGGCGATCACCGCGCGCGTCAGCCGATAGCCGGGGTCGGAGACCAGCGGCGTGCCGGCGTCCGAGATCAGTGCATAGCGGCTACCCGCCTGCATCGCCGCCAGCAGCCGGGGAATCATGGAATCTTCATTATGCTCGTGCAAGGCGACCAGCTTGGTTTTGATCCCGTAAGAGTTGAGCAAGACGGCGCTGCTCCTGGTGTCCTCGCAAAGTACGGCATCGGCGGTTTCCAGCGCCGCGCGGCCGCGCTCGGAAAAATCCCGGAGGTTGCCGATCGGGGTGGAAACCAGCACAAGGGCCGGCGATGCCGGGGTTTCGGCGTCCGCAGAGGAGGGCAGCCTTGTTGGTTCTTGCAAAGCGGTTTCAGTCATTCGCGTTCCTGGCCACGCTCGCGCTGGCCGGCTGCGCCAGTCAAGCCCCAGGTCCCAGCATCGGCGATGGCGCGCTGCCGCAGATGCTGGGCAGCGGCCCCATGCCCGGCGCCGGCGGCCCCACCGCGCTGGCGCCGCAGTCCGGCGGCGGGATCGGCAAGACCGGCGGCCCGGTGGCGCTGCTACTGCCGCTGACCGGGGCGAATGCCGCGGTCGGCCAGGTGCTGGAGAACGCCGCGAAACTCGCCTTGAACGCCCCCGGCGCGCCGCCCTTGGACGTACGCGACACCGGCAGCACCCCGCAGGGCGCCGCTACCGCCGCGCAGGCCGCGATCGCGGCGGGGGACGGGCTGATCCTCGGGCCGCTCACCTCGGGTGAGGTCCATGCCGTCGCACCGATCGCGCAGGCGGCACAGGTCAACGTGCTGGCTTTCACCAATGACAGCACGGTCGCCGCCCCCGGCGTCTGGACGCTGGGTATCACCCCGACCCAGCAGGTCGAGCGCGTGGTGCAAGGCGCCGCGAATGCCGGCCGCACGCAGATTGCCGCCTTGTTGCCGGACAGCGATTTCGGCCACAGGCTCAATGACGCGCTGACCGCCGCCACTTCAGCCGCCGGCGCTCCCGCGCCGGCCGTGACCTTCTACGAGGAAGGCGATTTTACCGGCCTGAACCAGGCGGTCCGCCAGATGTCCGATTTCGCTGATCGCGGCCAGTCGATCGAGGACCAGATCAAGGCGGCCGAGGACCTGAACACCGCCGCCGGCCGCGCCACCGCCGCGCAGTTGCAGCACCAGCCGATCCCGCCGCCCTCCTTCAACGCGCTGTTCATCGGCGCCACCGACGGCAATACGCTGGACGAGCTCGCCAACCTGCTACCCTATTATTATGTCAGCCAGCCCACCGTGCTGTTTCTTGGCCCGGCTTTGTGGGCGACCCTGGCGCCGGCGCTGGCGCAGAACGGCGTGTTCAACGGCGCGATGTATGCCGCGCCCGACCCGGCCGACGCCGCCACCTTCGACGCCAATTACCAGAGCGCCTATGGCGCGCCGCCGCCGGCGATCGCGGGCGTGGCGTTTGACGCCGCCGCGATCGCGAAGGTCGCCGCCGGCGCGGGCGGTTACACCAACACGGTGCTGACCAACCCGTCCGGCTTCGCCGGCACGGACGGCGTGCTGCGACTGGAGCCGACCGGCGAGGTCGAGCGCGGTCTAGCCGTGTTCCAGGTGGCGCCTGGCTCGCCGATCATCACCTCGCCGGCGCCGACCCAATTATCCGCGTCGCCGAGTAGCTGATGGTCGATGCTGGGCTTCCGAGCAAAGCCTGGCGGGCGGCATTCGCCTTCATCCTCGCCTTGGGGGCGTTGCCGACCCTGATTTTCGGCTTGCTCCTTTGGTTTCGCGCGATCGAGCCGATCCCCGCCCTGCTGGCCTGGGGCCTGTGCCTCACGGTGGCGCTGGGGTTCGGGCTGCTGCTGGGACGCGACATCGCGGTGATGTCGCGGCTGGTGCGCGGCCTGCGGCTGAACCCGGAAAACCTCCCGAAAGAGACCACGCTGCTGGTGCCGGGCATGCGTTCGCTGGGCCAAGAGGCGATCAGCCTGATTCGCGCGGAGCGCCTGCGGCGCGCCCGGCTGATCGAAACGGCGGCCGCTGACCGCGCCTTGGTGGAGCGGCTGCCGGACCCGCTGCTCAAGCTGGACGAGGCCGGCAACATCGCCTGGCGCAACGCCAGCGCGGAGGCCGCGTTCGGGCTGGAGACGGCGGCCTTGCTGCGCCATCCGGAGTTTCG
>Ga0116230_10000762_pt1 | contig 29092 bp, 28 predicted proteins | sample S1TSphfallax_3_FD_88678 | JGI IMG/M metagenome (GOLD analysis project Ga0116230, IMG submission 88678) | Host-associated microbial communities from peat moss isolated from Minnesota, USA - S1T2_Fd - Sphagnum fallax MG | ecosystem: Host-associated > Plants > Peat moss > Unclassified | place... | reverse complement strand
TCATGTGGAAAAACAAAAAGATGATGAAATGAAGGAAGACTTCACATAATGTCCAAGAGTAGAATCATTACCAAATTGTTGCATATAGGTTGTTACTTAGTGTGCAAGAGTACATTTGGGATGTGATACCCGAATTCTGTCCAAGAGTGCATGTGTTACCAAATTCTGCATTGGTAACACATCCCAAAATTGATTCCAGCTTGAGATGCTTCACATGAAAGTTATTACCTGAGCTAGTTATTTTATTCTCATCAGTTTAGTCACAACTACACCAAAATCTAATTGAACAAGTGTGCATAATTAGATATATAATGTTTTCGATTGCAACTGCTATATGTACAGAGACCTCTTGGAAAAATGAGAGATTAGGCACATCAGGAGAAGATAGGCAAGAGGTTGGTATTCATAGAGTTAGGTTATTAGAGAGAAAATAGCATGTAGAAAGGGTTTACAAGTAGGTTTGTAGGTAGGCGCATCAGGAGAAGATGGGCAAGAGGTTGGTATACATAGAGTTAAATTATTAGAGAGAAAATAGCATGTAGAAAGCGTTTACAAGAAGGTTTGTAGGTAGGTCTCACTGGATAAGACAGATAGACATCACTTACTTCGGTATATAGATTAAGTTCATATAGATGTAGATCCCAAGTATAGACCTTGTCTTTCAACAAATCAAACTAAACATTATTCATTTGCGGTGGTTTAACTTGTATCTTCTGTATATCACTTTTTTCAGAGTGGTACAATACAAATTTTAGTGCCATGTTGCATATACATTATACACTATAAAACATAGGCAAAGCCTTTGTTACATCACCTAAGCTGTTGGTGTAACAACACTCCACAATTGCACATTTTAGTCACATGTTTTCATGATGAGAGGGGAAAAAGTCACCTAAAGAAGGGATGTGTCCAACACCTCTCAGTAAAACTTAGTTGGCAAACTTCGGTGTTATTCTTCTTGGCAAACTGAAGAATGAACCAAATGTTGAGAGGTTCCCAAAGTACACTCCATAGGGATTGAACTCACAACCCATCTCACATGGCACCTGGGAGCCCCAACAACTTGGCTACAGGTTGTCAACTTAGGTCATATTATTATGGGTAGTCTTTTGTTCCAGTTAGTATCAAAACCATTAAATCCCCCTGCAATCTATGCACCATAACCATTGACCAAAAGAAGAGTCTGTAAGCAACTCACCAGCTTGATAGATAACAAACAGTTCCCTGGATATTGTTCCTTGTTGCAGAAACCAGCAGGCATCACTTTTCGACTTTGTAACAACTTTCTCAAGGTTCAGATTCACAAGAACCTCTCTCTTGATGTCACTGTGTGGGATGATGTGAATATCGGTGACACTTTTCTGAACTGTTGAACATGGGGGGGACATACTTTTGAAATTTGAAAACTTGAAGGCCATTTTGTTTGTAAATTTCCAAGGTAATGTACATGACTATAATGCTGAAGTGTACAAGAATGAATAATGTCAGACCGTGGGAAGACTTGAGGAAACATACAAGCTTGCAGCAAACACAATATCACGCTTGATAGCGTTTGATGCATCCTCCATTTTTTTGAGGAGGGTGGAATCCCCCATGATGCGGGCAGCATTCCGAAGTTCACGACAAGTTTCATCCAACCGCACAATTGTACGCACTATAGAACCTTCTGGAACATCTGTGAGCTCACAAATATCAGCAAATGGAGTTCCCTGCACAGATCAAAACATAGAAATCCATCAGTTTCCAGTCACCATTGGTGCCAGAGTGTACCAAGAGCTTTGTATGGTGGGCAAGGCAGCATCACTACTGAAAGGCTTTTGTCGTCTCATATGTGCAGGGAAGTTTTTATGCACATGGCATGAAATTTTAACTCCCATCAACCACAATTTTTTGTTTGGTCTTTGTAATAAGGAGCTTCTGCATTGAGTGGATGCCCTTCTTAAGATGGCTGAAAAGTGGGCTTCATGGATGAGGAAAAACCTTAGCCCACTCGTAGACAACTTCAACAAGACCAAATTTGAGAGTGTCAGAGGCATAGTCTTCAGGATTGATGGGAAGGCCAAAGCTTGCTTGCACCTCCCCTAGCCGCAGTGCTGTATTGTGAAGTCTGATCAACACCAACAATCACAAACAAAAACAGTCAGCAAAACAAGAATTGGTAAATTACCTCCAGCTATCAACATCATCAGGCACAGCACCACAAGTTTGAACATGTGAAATCCCAATGCTCAAAACCATTCTTAAAGAAATAGCTCAGACATATTTTGAGATCTATTACTGATATCCACTGCTATGTCATTACAATGAAATTTGCTGATTGATAGTCTCAAATTGTGTTTAGGCAGGGTGTTTCCTGGTCTGAAAAGGATCAACATGTTCATAGTTGCCTCAGCATGTTGAGGGACATGGTGCCATCAACAGCATTGACAGATGAGGCTTTAATCCAAGTTAAACTTCCCATACATCTACTGTTAGGAGTTCCTTAGCATCAACAAATTTGGCAACTACAGATGAGCCTCTGCATGAGAGTTGGAAAGCTCAGAGCTTGGATTCAAGTTGCAGTGTGAGGTCTACAATAAGGACAGTTTTGTCTCAGACTTCTGTTCAGGACTTCCACTGCATGCATATAACACCTGTATTTTTAGCAATAAAAAATTCAGGAACATGTTCACACCCACTTTTGAAAAGGATATAAGATCATGGGGGACATTTCTCTTCCTCCCAAAAGTACAAAAAATTGAGCCCAGTGCAGATTTGGTGTTGGGAGTACCGGTCCTTAGCCTCAGCAAGGCGAGGGGTCAGCAGAGGCTTGCTTGCTTCTTTCTGTTGGAAAACAAGTGCAGATAGGAGTGCAACGGCCTCTGCAGGAGAAAGGTGGTCAAGTTGGTTATCAAACAAGCACTCTGTAGCAATAAGTTCATCACTGCTGTTGATCTCACATGCTACACGTCCCTTCAATTGCACCACCAAATCTGTGTCGATGTACCCAACATGCTGCAGCACCTCTATCTGGACACCATACAATGATAATCAGTAACTGACACAATCGACCAACCTGCTAGTTGATGAATTAGTCAAATGACAGATTTTCCACTGGCCAATTTCATTAGAAATACCGCAAAGCTGCATCCAGTAAAACCATGAGAAATCAACTTTCAAGCTAGTTGAAATTGGTGCAAGATAGTAGAGGTACCCGCTGTTGAAAATCAGGCATCTGTTGGAGTGCTGCATCAGAGAGCTCATATTTCAGTTGCTTCACTCTCTCTTTCAACTGTTGCTGATTTCGCATCAATGTATAGTGTTCCTGCAACTTTGGGCAGCGGTGACATTTATTTTGTGCCATCACTTCCAACAGTGACTGTCTTCTCCGGTATTGCTCCACTATCTCCAAGTCGTTCAACTTCAAATCTGGCCCATAGTAACAAGCAGCCAAGAGAAATTCATAGATATTGAGCATTATCAGGTTACTATCTTCAATCCAAACACACAACATTTGCACAACAATTATAACAAAGTCTAGATACAAAATGACCATGCTTTGTCATCCCTAAAACTAAGAAGAGTGGAAGGAGGATACACATTGTGAGACACCAATACCTTTTATGGCATCAAGAGCAGGTGGATCTTGACCTGGATGCTCCTGTTCAAGCTCCAAAAGCTGCTGAATTACAGATGAGAATGCAGCACTACTTGCTTCTTCAAGAAGACGGACAGAATCAACACGGATTTTGGCTTTGCACATGATCAAGAAGCCCTGGCTGTCAACTTCCATAGCAACAAACCCGACCCCTCCCACCATTCCATAATGAGGAAGTGTGATCTTCATAACTCCCCTACCTTTACCTTTACCCCCACTTGTTACCATGTAGTCATCATCCATGTCCCGGTTTCCCTTTCTGGTGATGAAGTAACCCTCTTGAGCTACACTGTTACTTGCTTTTGGTTCTGCAGACTTTTCAGCATGTTTCCCTGCCGTTGTTGGAATGGGTGCACGGTGTAATGCAACTACAACTGTAGTTTTATTAAGTCCAGTTGCCCCTCTCACTACCACCCCAAGGGTGGGGACTGGAACCTGAAAAACATAAGCAATAACAGAGTGGATCATTCTTACTTGTGTCTTAAGCTTTTAAAAGACAAGACATTCCATAACAAACTGAAATCCCATTGGTGATTGTCCATTTCCCATAATCCTTTACATACTACATGTTGTGACATACCAACTGTAATTTCACACTTGCAGTTATCACTGTGAAAATAGGAAACCCCACAGGAATATATGACAAGTGAGGGGGCAGACTTCAGTTGCTTACAATAGGAGTCTTAACAACTACAACCCTGCCTGGAACAAGAGATTGCTGTGCTGCCCGAGACTGCATCACTGCTTCTTGAATTCGGTCACCCAATTTTTCAGCTTCTAATGCCACATTGTAGTACTCCTCGATTGTTGGCTCCCCCAATATACAGCTTGAACACCAAAAACACACGCTTGACACATTGATTACTGTTGAAAATGGAAGGCAGGAGGAAAATTGTCCCATCTTAAACAAGAAAAAACAGCTGAAGCTTCTACCATCAAATATTGAGAGTTGGGATCTCCAGCCTCCACCTCCCTAATAAGGGGGATAAACTTTGTACTGCAAAAATCAAGTCGCAAATCAATCACAATATAGCATGAGACTCACTCAATTTTGACATTCATTTTTGACAGAGCACCTTCACGTTCCAGAAGCTGTCTCTGTTGCTCAGGAAGTGCACGCTGGGCATGAAACTCTGCAAAACTTCGCTTCAGCATATCCTCCACCTGCACTCAGGCACCCAGCACAGACATCATTTTACTCTTCCCATACTTCCAACACTGCAGTTGAGATGCTTGAGACCCAATGAAACTCAATTACAAATCTTTCTGCCAGGAAAAGCATATCAAGAGTGGCTGTATCTCCTTGTTGTACAACACAGCAGAAGTGTACTTTGAGGTCTTCCACCCGGAGGAGGTTGAGAATCATGCTGTAGGTGAGGCGGAACTGCGATTCCAGCTTTGTTGGGTTTCCCGTCAACAAACGGCGCAAGTCTCCTTCTTCAGGAATGTCATCCCAGCACATAACCACTACTGTGCCAACCTGTGTGGACCTCTCAATCTTTAGTTCTAATTTCTGGACAAAGGCTTTGCTGGAGAGGGCAAAACATGCTTGCCTCAAAGAGGAGAAGCTCAAGAATACATTACACTTTCAAGTCCAGAGCATGACTCAAGTCTGTCACTGTCACTCAGATCTAAAAGAGCTTTGAAGTACAGATGTACAAAACTAAGTAGCCAATGCCAGTGGAAAGCCTGAAGAACTCATTTGACCAGCAGAAAAAATATATAACAAAGAGATTGAATCTGCCACTTTACAAGATACTAGGTCATACAAGAAATAAATGCCAGAAAGAGAACCTTATCAAGACCACGGCGGCCTGCACGGCCTGCCATTTGAGTGTACTCGCCTGGCAGAAGTTGACGGAAGGACTTCCCATCATGTTTGCGTAAACCATGAAATGCTACCTGCATGGTCCCACAACCAGGCTTTTAAGAAAAGACTGCAAATTACAGAAACTCATTTCATTCCTTACAGCTCAAGGTGCGTTTAATAAGTACATGTACGTAAATATAAGGATGAAAGAATTACGCACTGTTCGAGCAGGGGCATTTACACCCATTGCAAATGTCTCCGTTGAGAATAAAACCTGAAAAATGAGGATCAAGAATGCTTAATATTTCTCCTCCATGGGTAAAACTACGAAAGGGTAGCTGAAATTCATCACATGTCATCCCATTCACCAAAGGCAGATCAACTGAAAACTTCTGTATATTTACTTAAGATTTGAGGCAAACTGAATAGAATTGAGTGTTGACCTGATAATAAGGTTATTCCAGATTCCAGACTTGACAATCTACCAATGAACAGCGGAAACATACCACACATGAAAAGTATCATTTCCTCAGCAAGACATCAGCACAATGTCTAAGCTTGTCTGACATCAGCACCATGTCTAAGCTTGTCTGTCCTTGTGCATACACACATAGCATAACCCAAGTATGATCCTCAGTGACCAACCACCAAAAGGACCACTCTCTTGCACAATAGACCTTTGTGCTGTATGAAACATAGCAGAGTGGTTTTGCATTGCAATCTGAGCAAACCAAACCATCCCTGGAAAATGATATCAAAGTCAAGCTAAGAGAGCAAACCTTGATGACCCCACGGCAAAATAGCATCTCAACAACTTCTTTCACAATGGGCAACAACCCTGCATGGTGAACTCCAATCCCCCTCTTCAACAGATCCTCAACCCGCAATACCTGTACAAAATAGCATCGGATTATGATGTTGCCATTCAGGAGCTTGATTGATAACATTGGTTTGACCAAAACTAGGACCATATTGGCACCATATTTACTGTACCTGGGGTAATCGCCGGTCAGATCCTTTCAATCGTGAAAAAGCCCTATCGCAGAAGACCCGGATTGCACTCTTCTCTGATCCTGAGGTTAAATCAGCTGCTGTCAAACTATCCACTGATTGGTCACAACGATTCTTTGAGAAACAGAAGACCACCACCTGTGATGAAGCAGACACAGATCAAATACTAAGAAACATGTTCACACAGTACTTATCTTCTCAAGAATGGAAATTTTTACTTCAGGTTCAGGTGTGGAGGAGCACTTAATGAGGGAATTCAAAGAGAAGGTATCGATCTTAACATACTGGAAGCAAGCCCTTCTTGAGAAGTCTGTTAACAAATGAATACCACTGTGACGTCTCTGACCTCCAGCCACCACTGTTTCCCCTTTGTGCCACCTGAATAACTGCTCGTGCTTGTTGTTTACTAGTTGGACCCTTTTGACCACCCCCACCCCCTCGACCTCCTCCTCGGCCTTGACTGCCCCCACCACCACCTCGACCCCCTCCCCGGCCTTGCCCACCACCACCACCTCCTCCTTGGCCAGGTCCAGAGCCTGTTCCAATCTTGGTGGTTTTAGCATTGTGTGCTTCACGTGCTTCCTTCATGCCTTGTGGTAAGAATGTCTGTTGGTCACAAATCTTGTACAGTTCCCCCCCATAGTACAAGCAGTGCTCCAGGGGAACTGGTCTGCGCCTTGTTCTGCCAAGAGAAGTACCACCAATTAGAGATTGCTTGCAAGAAACTCGATTCCCTTCCAACCTTACCAATACTTCAAAAAGAAGAAAAATTTAAATTCTGAACCAATTCCTTACCCTGTAACATAGATCTTTTTGTGCTTTGTCCTCCCTATCCAATCAGCAAATTCGAAGGTGTTTGGAACCTAAGAGAGGAATCTCAACAAGTCAAAGAATGAGAGTGCTATTTACTCAGTTCAAGCCAATGACATGGACAAGAAAAAAAGACAATCGCAAAGAATCAGCTCTCCATTGGTCAAGATCACATCTTAAGCAAGTGGTTGTTCTGTCAAGTATCTGATGAGGCTCACTTATTGTTATAAGCATGAACTAAAAATGGTAGTCAGGGTCTTAAAAACATACAGTGGCAGATAAGAGGACCAGGTTGACATGAGGAGGTAACATGATGATGACCTCCTCCCACACAACACCACGCTCAATATCATTCACATAATGCACTTCATCAAATATGACCTGCTCTCACGTATTGTATGTACATATAATCAGGTCAGTCTTCCCCATCACAATCTTGAGAAACACCAAAACCAAAAAATAGTAGATCAAGACCTTCAGAGAAAACTGTCCAATTAGTTCTTGATTCTCACCTCTGCATCACAGGAAGTAGCCACATGATTGCAAATTCATGGTCCAAAATGCTTAATGACATACCCATTCAATATCACGAACGATGTCAGCACCTTTGTAAAGCATTGAGCGCAAGATTTCAGTGGTCATGATGAGACAGGATGCTTCAGGCCTCAGGCTGACATCTCCAGTTAGAAGACCCACATCAAATTTCTCACTGAAGTCACGGTACTTTTGGTTGCTGATTGTCTTGATTGGTGATGTGTAAATGGCTCGTGTGCAATGCTGCCCTCAGGCCACAGTCATTGTCACCCATATTTCATAATCAGAATGACATAGAGGGAGGGTACAGCACCAGAACAAAGTAAAACCTCCCAGTAAACCCTACAACTTAGATATTCAAAAGCTGTCTCAGCGTTCAGGGGAACAAAAGAAGAAAGATGACACTTCACAACATTGGCTACCAGCTTAGACTGTGCTAATGGAAATCCCCTGAAATCAAGCACTTGATCCATCATCAAAACTCATGAGGTCACATTTCTCAGAAAACCAAAGTATCAAAAACAGATCAGAACAGCAAACAGCAAGCAACAAACATATCTCAAACAGCCATGGCATCCCAATGTATTCCCGCAGGGACAAGAGGTCATTGAGGTTGTGGAAGAAGGCTCACTTTGGCTGCCAATGCAAAGGCATACTCTGCAACCACTGTCTTCCCTGCTGAGGTATGAGCTGCCACAAACACCGATTCATTCCTTTCCAAGTGATATATTGCCTACACTCAGAATATTGAAACACCAATAAGTGCGCCACTCAAAGAGCAGTGAGAAATCAATTGTTCATGAAGCCCACATAGATTGTTATGAAATACCACTTGGTCATAGCAAAACTCTATTTCAAAAAAGGGTTTTGCAAGTCGATTTTGAAAAAGAAGACCAACCTCCTTTTGGAAAGTGTCCAGCTCAAAGGGGAAGGTGAGAGCCATGTCTGGGACAAGATTCAGAAAATTGCTGGCAATGCCCTCCACTCCCTCCATCACTGCCCACACCTGCACAACAGATTTTACAATTACCAAAACTGAAGATCTCCAATACCATCTATGAAGACTGAACCTCAATGGTCTCCAAAGACACCAGCACCATCATAGACTACAGATATGCTGAGAACATAGTGTAACAAATGCCGGTAGCTACCTCTTGGTGCTTTGCTTGTTTCCTCAAGTCCTCTGTTGCAGACAGTACTGCAGCTTTGAGGTCACCCAGAGCCTCCTCAAGTGCCATGTCTTGTGCTGCAGGAGTCTGCCCATGTTCAAAGCCATCTGAAAATACTATACTGGCCTCCTTGGAAATCAAATCTGAAAACCAAAACCCAGCATCTCCTCAGTACAGTTGTTGAATTCAGTTCTGATTGCAACCTATAAATGCAATGCTATGCCTTATTGAGCTCATCCTTCTATTTCAGGAGCCTTCAGCAAAAGACAAAACCCACACAGTTTCATCAACACAAGGTCCCATCCCTATCAAAAGTCTCAAATCCAGACCTCCCTCTTCCGCATCATCACTTTCCTCAGATTCACTGCTTTGCTCCCAAGCCTTCTTGAACAGCTCATCAAACCGCAACAGTCCTCCATCCTGAAATCACAAGAATAGCATACCCAAAGGCCAAGTGTCAATAGAGAAAGTCTTTTTGCTTCCAATTCTCATATGACTAAACACATACTGATACTTTCTTTCCCAGTTTTCCAACAAGGAATGCAAGCCATCAGTAGGAGATTTCAATGCTCACCGTAGATAGGGATAATATTTTCTCTGAATCTTTTGAGACTGCAGGGATGGCGATGTCATCAACACTTTTTGAACCTTTACACTGCAGAAAAGGCTGCAAATATAAAAGACACATGAATCTTCTTGTGTAAGTATTGAGAACCCTCTATACTTATAATTTGAGTTGACCAGAATAGAAATTGTGGGATGATCTGATAAGAAGTTAATGAAATTGCAAACCAAACATCAAGAGACCATAACAGCACCCTTTGGGAACAAGGGAACAGAAACAACAGGAAAAAACTTTAAAAGCAGTGATAACAATAGCAACAGTCAGAAAAGGACTCAAGTACAAAAGACAGAAACAAACTGTGGCTAAAGTTGTTCATTTCCCACTAAAGAAAGAAATGAACTACTTCATATTTGGTACATGCACCTGCTTAATCATGCAACCAGAAATCAGATTACATAAAGTAAGATCAAATTTACAGACCTCCACTGACCCAAAGTCAATGCCATGCTTGAAACCAGGTGGCACTGTTTGCAAAGGACCTCCTTCAAGGACTTCACAAAACCAGTCCCCATTCAGTGCTCCTTCCAGAATGACTTTGCTAGAGGAGTGAGGAGGATCAATGCCACCAGGATTAAATGGGCGGTTGTTGGTGCTTCCTCTAAGAAAATCTTCTGGAGCACCTGGCTTCCGCAAAATTGATGATGAGTTCTGGGCCTTCAAGTTTGCATATTCTGTCTCCACCTAGCCCGCATGTCCCTCAATTTCAAACTATGACTCTCCTCACTCTCCCGTGCTACTTTTCAAGAACATCTTTTGACCCCACAAAAATAATCTCCTGGAAGAGCGTACCAAAGCTTAGGTTTTATGACTTCAGCAACAAAAGTTTAAAGGCCTACCCACCTCCTCAAAGTCTGGAATCCATTCTGCAATAGAGCTCCCGCCAATATCTTCACCAGGTTTTTTCCCACGTCTGTAGGGGGGTTCCCAGACTGGAACAACCGCAAACCGTGACAACATGGGCTGTAATTGTTTTTCCCCTTCACCAAACCAATCAAAGTCCCACATTTTCCCACATTTTGCAACATCACTGGCATCCTCATCAAGGGATGGAGTCAAGTACTCGTTCTCAACATCTCGGAGAACACTGTCAGGAGTCTCTGGTGGGAATGGGGGCGGCTGCACCCATGCAACAAAAGCACATGTTTAGCAATCTAAAGCTGATGAAGAAGAGTGTACCTACCTTGAGGAGGAGGTTCTGACTATGTTCAGTAGTTATGATGTTCAATGGAGAAACTTCTCTGGCAAGCAATAGAAGAATTGTACTGCACATAAAACGCACTAAAACATGAGAAAATTCCTTACAAGAGTCCATGTCCCAATCCCTGAATACAACTCTTTCATGAACTTCTCACCCTGTGTATGACACAGCTGAACTATACAAAATGCAAAGAAAAATATTTCTCATGTCCAAGCCAAAACATGAGTCAGACATACACATGAGATTGCAGAGAAAAACTCCAAAATAAGCACATTGAAGGTAAAACCTCTTGAGTCAGTTCGAGCAAAACCCAAATGGAAATAACAAAGAATTGAGCACAGTCATAAGCTTGAAAGTGTTGTTCACAAAGTGTCAGACGATCAATCAAACAATCACCTTCATCATGATTGAATAATACTAAAACATCAAGTTCAACAGCATATACTGCAAGAGCTTGAAACAAACAAAGTGATATGCAACTTTCACATAATGTGCTACAGAAGCTCAAAACTCCTGACCAGATCATTTGCAAAACAATGACAATGACAAGGTGATGCTTACAAGAACAAGTTGTGGGAGTTTATCATATGGAGTCTCCTTGCAGACAGATGGCAAAGGAACAACGCTAAGATGGCCACTGTAGCCATTCATTACGACTTTGAAGGGATAGTCTCCTCCTGCATGAATCAAACAGAGAATCCACAAAATTCTGACAAGTGAGATCTTTGCATGCCTGTGTATATATAGCGACAACAAAGTTCACATCAAGTCCAACAATGCCTGAAAAATATGCAAAGCAAACTCTTCTTATCACTTGTGCTGCAAGAAAGAAAGCAAGAAGAGAAAAAAAATTCAACCATTATTGTTCCTCTTCCAATTGAGAGAAAAAGAAACAATGTGGTGAGAGTAGTGGTAGCAATTTCTTTCTTTCTCTGAGGCTGGTTGTGAAATCGTTGCTGTGTCTAAGCTTCACTTCTTCATTGGAACTTGTGCAACAGTCAGTTTTTCTTCTTCTTCGTGCCACCACGTTTTCGGCACGGAAGCAGAAGCAGAGGCAGCAGAAGGAGAAGGAGAAGCAGAATTCATCTCCATCTCTTAGACCAAAAAAAAGTGTTCAGGAATCCTCAAGAGAAAACTCGGGATGTCGTCAGAAGTCGAAATCGCAAGAGAAAAACAATGAAACATGCATGCGTAAAGTACCTAGACGAGACGCCATTGCGAGCTTCGCACCACGTCTCGTGCATTCGATCGTCAACGACTCGGACTTCCGTCGTCTCAAAAGACCGCAAAATCCCTCTCCACCACGACTCCTGCATTCGATCAGCAACTCCGACCTCCGATTTCTCAAAAGACAACAAGCTATCTCTCTCCTGCTCTCGCAGGAGGGGTTAGGGTTTGGCGCTCTGTCCCTCTCCAGCAGTAGGGGGTTAGGGTTTGGTGCTCTCTCTTTCTCTCAGTCCCTCTCGGGCAGTAGGGATTAGGGTTTGGTGCGCAAGGCAGAATGCACTTTGACAAAGGTCCTTGCATGTCACGAGATGTTTCACAACAGTCAGAAACTCTCTCTCCTCTCGGAAGGTTGCGAAAGGATATCTGTAGAAGTGCTAAGGGACTTCAGTTGCAGTTTCTCCCCGAGCATTATTTTTTGTTGTTTATTTACTGATGATATGCTTGGGGCATGGTTGTTGCGTCGGATGGAGTAGCAGCAGGATGTATGTGCTTGCTGTCTGCAAATCATGGAGTAACAGCAGCAGCAGGATATGTGCTTCTCGTCCCAAGCTTTTTTCAAGATGTGAGTGATGAAGCTGAAGTGTTTTTGGCACCATGGCTTCTTCGTATTCTGTAATGCTTATCTCTCGTGATGAGAGATGGTGCTGGCATTCAACTCCATGGTGGATTCTCTGGAGAAGGAGATGAAACAGTTTGCAGGTCAGCAAGATTTCTCTCTCTCTACTTCTTTGCATTTGATAGTTGGCAAAAGCAGCAGGGTATTGCATTCAGACAGGCCATTGTTTTTCTTTCTTCTTGAATACCAACTCGGCGTGAGTAGTGGATGGATCAGTTGTGTAAATAGCAATGTGATGCAGCAACTGCTCCCCAGCAATCTTCTGGCAATTAGGAGGAGGAATGCACTTGTCCAAGCACAAATCCCCTCCTAAGGTAGAAACCCATAAGGCCAATATTGTACACAGCAACTCCAGCTGCTGATTTCTATTGTGTGAAATTGGTGTAGCAGCATACAGAAATCCAGAATGATGAAGTCTGTTTTCTTGCCTGTGCCTGGTGCAAATTCTCTATGATATTCTTGCAGAAAATTTCCAGTTTCTGGTCATTACTGCACTACACAACTTTAGCTAGAAAACTCCAATATGAGTTTTAATATTATTTGGACTACTCTTTGACCTGTTGTATCCCACTTTGCAGGTTCACTTGTATAGTGGTTTGCCCGAAATGTGGGTGGGTTGTTGTATACATATCTACATCCATCCTTTGGAGCTAATCAAGTCATTGGGTTGTTGTGGCAGCTCATCTCTGGTACTCTGATGGAGGTGATCATGATTTTACACTTTGTGAATGACTCTCAGAAGGTTATGACTGCAGTCAGTGTTGTGTTACCTTCAAAGTGTTGTGGAGGTTTCTATGCAATCTCATTGAGGATGTTTCACTTCGTTTCTAAATGTGATTGCTTCTCTTGATGACCAAACCATTACACAAGTTCAAATTGTCTTTTGAGCAATTTTTAATACTTGTCCAGTTGTATACCTCTTTGCAGCTTCACTTGTATAATGGTTTGCCTGAAGGTTGGGTGGATTGCCATGTCAATATCTGTACCCAATATCCAGAGCTGATAAAGTCATTGGGTTGTCATGGCAACTCATCACTGTTACTCATGATGAAGGTGATGATCATCTAACACTTTGTGAATGGCTCTTAGTTGGGAGGTGTTATAGTGCATTTGTCTATACTTGCTAATATATCTAACAAATAAGGAATTATCAAAATGCACATAGTTTGTTGGCTATGCTTGTAGAGGAGAGAGATTATGAAACAATCAGGTTTTCATTTGGTCACACATTTTGAGGAATATCCACCATGTTTGCTAATGAATTTGTGAATTCAATTTGTGGGAACTTAAAAGGCACTTCTCCTATTTTGATTGTTGTTGGTTTGAACTAGTGCTATCCAATTCTAGCTTTTGAACATAACAATGTTCTTGGTTTTTAACTTTTCTTTTAAAATTCATAGAACCTCTAGTTCTTGTCCAAGCTAAGTTTTTTGGAAATTTGATTGAACCTCAAGTCTAAAAGTCTAGTTGTTAGATCTCAATTTAAGCCCTTCAAAGCATGTCCAATTCCAAAACAAGTCCATTCAAGCTATGTTTTGTTTTTAAATTTACAACGTCGTGTCCAATGAATAGGAGCCAAACACCATCGGTTTGAACTTGCCATATGGCAAAAAGTCATTAGATGAGGAGAAGCTTGTTTTAGCAATTGTTTTTTTAATTGTTTTCTTTTTCCTCTCCAGGTGCTTTTGTGGATTACTTTTGTATTTCAAGTTGACCTGTTAATGAAAAACTTGTCAATATTTCTTTTAAATTCCCTACAAATGATACACAATAACGAACATAACAAAACCTAAAAACACACACACACGCACACAAGGAGAGAGCAACAAAGAAGAAAAAAGAAACCCAAGAAACTCTATAGAAAAAGGGTAGGAATATAATACAACAAAATGTAGCACAAATGTAATAGCATCCATGAACTAGTGAAGAAAGATAAACATGAATAAACAAAGCTTTAACATTCTTCATCATCATCATCATCATGGTGTTGGTACTAGAAAAACAAAAAATTAGGTATAGGTTATAGGAATAAAAAATGTGGCCTTCATTGCTCTCTCATAGTTGGCACACCCACACCACTCATTGCCTCATTCTTTGTTTGTTTCCCTTTTTTCTTCTTTCATTATAGCTAAGTTTTTTCAAACTCTTTCCATATATCTTGATTTTTTTTGCGAAGAAACAAACTATGAACACCTCCTCTTGCTTATTGTACATGATGTGCAAACTAGTAGAGCTACCTTTTCAATAGCTCAAAGTGGAGAGCCATCTTTGTGCAAAAATAAAAACCTCTCCCTCTCCCATCCTTTGTGGGTGCATGCATGTATCTCTCTTATTGCATCTATTGTTGGAAAGTTGTTTTGTAGGTGATGTTGGTACAACTATGGATCTTCCATCTAAAAAACATCATCATCATGGAGTTTTTAAAGGGATGATAACTGAGGCAAAGGGACAACCAAACGAACTTGTAGCACAAGATTTGTAAGAACTTACAATCAAGGTGTTTTTCCAATACCTCACAACAAAGGAGAAAAGGGAAAAAAAAAAATTTCAAAGTTTTGAAAATTATCCTTGTGCAACAATGCATTATTGCAATTTTTGTTGCATAAAGGGTGGACACTTGATTCATTAATTGGACATGCTTTTGATCCTAGTAAGATGATCAATCAAGCTTAACAACTAATTTTTTTATTTTAAGAGCCAAAAAGATTACAAGAGATTAGTTCAAGACAACACAAGAATGTAAATGGTTTCATCATTAAGTGAAAAATGTCATTCAATGTTAAATTTGCAAGCTTCATGTCCTAACATTTCGGTCAAACACAATCCATACAAACTAATTTTGAAAAGAATATCATTCACCCCCCCCCCCTCCCCCCCCACCCCTTTTAAGTCTTTTTATGTATTTTTGCTCTTTGCTAGGGCAATTCCTCTTCCTTTAAGCTTACAATATCCACATTTGGGTCATCAATTGGAGACATTTCTTGAATTTGATTCCTATGATTCTTTCGAACAAGGGTTTGTGACCTATGTTCCTTCATTAACTTTACTTTTTCATGACTTGCACAACATCAACATGATTTCTTTAAGTTAATTTTTGGTCACAACTAGAAACATAAAATCTCCAAAGTTGGATAATAATTTAGAAGACATACATACCTTTTAAGCCTCAAAGTCAAACTAAAACACAAATTGCATATTAATGATTTCCTTTTGTTCAATCAATAGTTGTTGGAACATTTTTGGGAACTACACAACACAAGGAGTTGTCCATTAGTGAAACATCCAAATTTGTGTTGCCCACATTGTTTAATTAGTTTATTATCCACTAGATGAAATAACCAAATTGATTTTGATTAACATGCCATTATGTGTACATTCTCACCATCACTACTACCAATGTTTGAAGCAACATCATATTTCAAAACCAACATTCCAATAAGCACAAATGATGATATTAACAATTTGCTTGTGAAGCTTTTACACTACATGTAAAAAAAAATGACAATTAAAATAGAAACTCGTTGGAATTCATTAATAGTGATTCAACTTAGTTTAATTTATTCAAAAAAAAATTTCTCAACAATACACTTCATCCATGTATGCATTGAAGAGAAGGAAGGAAGTTGGGGCAATTGACCCAATTGCAAATCCCTTTGTTGTTGCCTTTGTGGTGTTGCTTATAGTGTTAAGCAAGTCTACAATATTTCTTACATTTTTTGGCTATGGCCACAATAACAATTCCATTCGATTTGGTGTTAAACATCACATTTGGTAAGACACATTGTGAACTACAAAAAACTGATGAAAACAAAAAAGATTCAAGAAGTTAAACCTATAGTAAAATCCTATAATTCAAAGGGATTTATTGTAAGGTAATTACTGGTGGCTTGCCAAAAATTGTAGCTTTCATAACTTCAAGCTAACACATCCATTGCACCATACACTACAAACCTTAACAATCTTTGCTACAAGATAATTTCACCAGGAAATGTGGATCCATACATGTTGGTTCATTTTCACAATCCCACCTTCATTATCCACAATAGAGCCAAACATGTCCATTGTCAACACATAACCAACTATGTTCAACATACCCATTATGGCCATTGTAGTTCCAAAGAATCCTCCTATTGGTAGTCCTCAATTGTCTTGAAGGTCGGAAGATTTCTTTACCTAATAAACTAAAATGATATCATCACTTATCACCAAAACATGGATTACTATGAATTTAAAACCTAGTCCCACTCCTGCATTTCCAAGATGTTTGTGATTCAAAAACAAAGTCAAATGGTTTACCTTTTATAACTTAGTGCATGAGGTGATCATAATCTCTAATATCATTAAATGGTTATAAAATATTGTGCATTTTCTACCATATAGAAGATTAAGTTACCAAAATGATTTGGTAGCTTGTAGGAGGCATTGAGTTGACAAATTTTGGTAAGTTCATTAGCAATAATGTTGGTTCCATGTCCAATTTTGCTTCCAAGAGTTAGCATACACACTGGCTTGTATTTGTAGATTGTATAATATTATGATATCCAAACAAAACAATAACTAATGATGATACCAATCAGGACACATAAAGCAAAATGAAACCAAGTCAATGGTGCATACTCTGTGTATAAAAACCACTTGGTTGCAATTCCAATTGTAATAACCATTAAATCAATTGAATGGATGACAATGAGGAATGAGATGAAGTTAGATGCATCTATCAAACAACACATTGTAGAAGCATTAGTAGCTTCATTTAAAACTACTAAATGTTGAATCACTTTGCACTTCAAATATTCATCTAGATGAAATGTAGGAACATCAAACATGTTTCAAGAATTAGTACCAAAACACATAAGCACAAGTTGTAAGAAAAGCTTCTCCGATAGATAGGATTTCAACTCATATAGTATATCCCATCCAATTGATTCCTTAAGCACAATTTCATCTAACTCAATTCATTCTCTTTCTTCAAATGCCAAGACAACTCATCAATCAAAAACATTGCAATCCACAAAAAAAAATTAAACATTTAAAAAAACTATTATAATGAAGTGGTTATACAACCTATTTGGACCTTAATAAGGACAAAATACAATAAAATGGTTGTAGTAGACAACAAACATAGATAGCAATGCGGTAAAACTATTGACTACTATAAAATGTAGGCTTATCAAGTTAGTAATTATTGCAAGATTTCTTGGATCATCTTTAGGAATCACTTTCTCCACCTTGCCTACAAGGTCTGCACCAACATTAGTTGCTTTTGTATTGATGCGACCTCCAAGTTGTACAAACAATTCAAGAAAACAAAATCCAAAACCATGGCCAACTAAAACCTTTCAAACAACTCTCAAAATGAATAAAAAAATGTTCCAAATGACAACTTGAAAATCTTATAATTCTAGCTTCAAATACCCACAAAACATCAATTTTATAAGTTAAGTTACATAATAAAAACTATAGTAGAATTCTTGACATGAACAATGAGAATCCAATGTGGTAAGTTGTGCACAATTCAAAATAAATGATTGTTGATGAACATTTTGCATATTGTATAGGTTTAGTAGTTATACTTTACTAATATTGCATTGTACTTTGCCCAAGTTCTTTTGACAATTTGTACAAAGTCTACTGCAATTGGAATGATGTGTTTATGTTAACACAACTTGTGTAATTTACAAATTTGAAATGAAAAAGTCAAATGTGAGTTATAATTTAAGTTTAATATGGAGTTGGTAATGTCCAATGTGCATAGGAAAATTTTAATGTTGTGAAAGCAAAGTTCATCAAGAATTTAAAAAAAATCTATGCTGACTTATAAAAGTTCAAATTATATATTTGAATAGTCTAATGTGAAATCCAAAAAATAATGAGTCCATTCTATTTTTTTCCCATAAGGTTCACATTAAAAATTTGCATTGGATTTGACACTTGAGTTATTGGAAGTTAAATCCAAAGTTTGTGCCATGCAAATTGAATGTGCACAAAAAATCTTTAAATATGGACTTTGCATTTGTTCAACATAGAAATGGTTGTGATGTGCTTTATGCAAAAGAAGCATGTTTATCACATAAGTTCATAAAACATCTATTTGGCCCCACAAATTCCAATATTAATGATTAAACTCATTTCTTCCAACGGAATTCCATTGACCCATGAAATTTTATTTCATCTATGGAAAAAAATTCCGTGGTGTTCACATTCATGCATTTGCATATGATTTAATTGGTGGAAGTGCATCCCACCCATTTTGAGAACATGCATCATGGGGGCCACATTTAACCATGGAGATTCATAAACTTAACATGCATTCATAGAACCATTCATCCACCATAATTAATTTCATCTTCAAATGTTCATTTGATGTATCATTTTCATCTCTCAAATTTGAAATTTGATTGGGTCAATTTAAGTCATGAAAGTGGAAGCTTATAACAAAGTATTCAATAATTGAATTGCATATCATCAATGTGCATTTTCATTGAATAAAAAAAACATTAATTTACATTTATCCACCTTACTCTTAAACTTTTTCAACAAGAAACAAATAGATTTAATTCAAGATCATCTTAAAATAAATGAAAAAAGAAGGGGTTCACATTAATTATTATTTTTTTGGATTAATTGGATTTATATATATGTTGAATAAAAGGGTCATTTCCATTCATAACAAATCAACCCATTACATTTGAATTTCACCCATTGAATTTCATCCCTTCTATATATGTTTTCATTAATTACAATTATTTTCATTCATATGATTCTTCAATGGTGATAACACATTCATCCATCAAAATAATTTCATATGATTGGGTTAATTTTGTTCATTATGTTCATCTTATTTATTTTGATAATTTTGATTCTTTTGGTCTTCATTCATCATTCTTTTTTCATATCCATCAATGTTCGTTAATTGAAATCTTACCTAAAGAAATTCATCATTTTATCATTCCATTAATATTCATATTGGATTATCCAAGTAGTTTCACCATTTGCTTTCACAACATTCATTCATTGATTTTCATTCCATGTGATCAATCACATTCATTCATATCAATTAAAGAACTTAATCTAATATATATGTTTGCACTCCCATCATTCATAAATTGAATTTTTTTTTGGAAAAACACAACTCCCAATCCAAACCCTTTAAAAGACTATTATAACATAGGGTCAATTTCCACATCCACAAAATGAATATATATATTCAAAAAAGGAATTCATTTTTCAAATTGAAATTATATATTTTTCCATCATCTACTATAATATTGTGATATAAATAGTGAAATTATTTAAATTGTAACCTATGCTAATTATGATGATTTTAAACATGTCAACTTCACATTTTCACAAATTTTCATTTCGCTATTTTGAGGATTATTTAATGACAAAACTAACTTTAGGGTAAGGTATTGTCAAGCTCTGAATCACATTTTCCCCATAGGCCATAATTGAGGGTTCTTCTTGAGCTTGAAAGGACCCACCCATTGTTTTTTTATATTTTGCACATGTTATCAAATGGGGGAAAAAGTCATTTTGGGCAAGGGCAATAGAAATTAAATGTTTTCAAAACTCATGATTATGAAAACCCCCTTGCAACAAAACATAGTTTGTATTTAACATATGAACTCCATAGTAGCAAATATTGTAATTTAGCAAAAATAAAAATGATCAGTAGTGTAGCAACTTGAGCAAGGTGCTAATGCGTGGGAAAGGCCTAAGGATGACGTTATGCACAAGCCTTTCAACACAACAATAGTTGAGTGCCTAAGCCCCAAATCTTAATGATATCTCCCCCTTTGAAAGCCTTACCTAACATAAAAGCCTAACAAAACTTTATGTTGCAAAATAATATGGGAATAAGTGGAGGCACCTTACAACCACAAACTACAAGAACCTTGCACAAGATGTTATTATTATGATATTAGTTGAATTTCATCACATAAGGTGCCACACTCTATGAATAAGACATTTGAACCATGTCATTATATGCTTAAGGTTTTGCATTAACCTTTGAAAATTGATGAAGTCCAATTGGATGGAAACTTAATACAAATGTGACCCCATAAATGTAGGTTTTATGGTAAACATATTTTAGTCCCAAGAAAAATACGAGGAAGGTCATAGTATTTAGTTGTTAAAAATTATATTCCAATTTACCAATTCCTTATAATGTTAACCAAAAATGGTAATTCCAATCAATGATGGTGGCAAACTTTCAACATATAATTAATTGTAAGTTTTGAATGGAAAGATATTGAAATTTATCATTTACATCCATCTACATTTAAAACTTTCCAAATTATTTGCGCATTTTTTTTTTTGAAATGATCAATGCCAATTTGGTAGGTTCAACACCTTGCAACCTAAAAATTGCAAGGTTTCATTCTTACTTGAAGAAGCATATTTTGACCTAATTTTTTTCACATCTAAAGTTATCATTATTGAAAAAAATGAAGGCAAATATGAGTTTTCAAGATGACAAGCAAAATTTGTATCTAAGGTGCATAAAAGATTTTACATTTGTAGATAACTTGCAATGGGTGAACCAAGATGGAGGAAATGTGAAAAAAAAGTTTTCATATGGGAAATGCAATCCCAGTTGTTGATGTTGCATTTAGTTATACATGAGGTTCACATAACCCACATAATTTTCATAAATGAGTTTTCACATTTAGCCCATTCTCGATATTTTTTTTGTTAATTATTAATAACATTGGAACATCATTGAGGTAGGGAAACAAAAGTGTGGTTAAGAATGTTAAAATATGCAAGCAAAAAACCTAACAAACATGGAACAAAATGAGAGAAATCTTCATTTTAAATGAATTGATAAAAGGATTTTAACCTGGGTGACATAATTGAAATTGTGGACATTTTGGTTCATAAATAACACATTGACCTAAATTTTACTTGTATTTGTCATGTGTAAATCATAATATGCTTATTAGCCTCCTAAGCACCCTACAAATTTATAATGTGATTGCAAGGTGATATATTCAAATCAAATCAAGTTTCTTTATCCTAAGTCACATAATTTGAAAATGTCCTTCACTCTTGGGCCTCCCCCATTGCAAAACATGATGTGAACATTACCATAAGCTTGAACATAAGTAGATCTCAAGAGATGGTAAGAATGAGAAGGTATTTTAAGCCTATAAATGGCTTTGAATAGATGTAAGAGGTTTCTTGTAAGTGTAAGGCATTTCCTCCTTTTGAAGAAGCATTGTGATTAATGTGTATAAGCTAACTTGAAAATTAAATAAGAAATTCCTCTAGGTACTGTAACTTGAGAAAGAACAAGTCATGCGGGGGTCATGTTGTTTTCATTGCCATGCCTTAAAACAATGTAAAAAATTGAAAGAAATTTCTTAGTGTAAATTGGAAGGGGATTGCAAAGTTGAATTTCCCAAGAGGGATGTTTTATTTTGAGGGGCAATATTATGTTTCAAAAGGAAAATTTTGGACTTGTAATTCCCTTCATGATATATATATATATATATATATATATATATATATATATATGAAAGTAATTTTATGTTACAAAAAGCCTTGGTGGTGTAGCTAAGTTCAACTTTGCTACACATAAACAATCTATTTATTCATGCAAGTAACAATATTGATTCACCAATTTTTTTGAGTTGGAATACATGGAATAGAGAATTTGCAAATGAGAAATAAACAAGAGAAAGCAACATAAAAGACAAAAAAAAAAGAAAAGAAAAAATAAAAACACCAAAAGAAAAGCTTTGTTGTTGTTAAATGTAATGAGATTGTTGCAACAAAACAAAAACTAAACTTGATAGTGAACATTTTTGTGCCTATGGTCCACTAATCACTTCTTTTGTTAGGTAAAGCCCTAAAATGAACATCACCGAAATTTGGAACACACCAATGCTATCAACTTGAATGAGCCTTTTATTTTGGTAATGCCCTTATCTTTAAGTTGTACCCTACATATAACCCTTTTTAATTGGCCATTCCCTTCACACTTAATTGCATGATCATATCCTTCGAGTTGGATATTAGCATTACCCATCTAGAGCTTTTTAGAGAATGAGACTTTCAATAAAAAACCATGTTGTGGGCAAAAATAACACTTTACCAAAAGAAGCAACCATGTTGATCACAAAGGTGTCTAACACATTGATTAAAATTGATAGTTAGATCAGTAAAACAAAATGAATTTGGAAGTAGTTGTATAAATTAATTCATATGGTCTAGCGAATTTGAAAACAAAGATCACAAAAAAATCCCCAAATTTGCATAGGTTGCATCTCACATGCATTGAATTTTTGTCTTTTGTCATGTGTTTGATTAGTGAATGCATGTCCACCAAACACGATGCCTCATTTTTTTCCAACCCCACCACCATCACCACCACCATTGGAGGTCCGAACAACTGCACCCTCAACATACATAGTAGACAACCCATCATGATTCATGAATGCACACTTGCTGTTGATCATGACTTCACAAGCTCCAATTGTTCACCATTTCTCAAAAACATTCACATGCATACAAGGTAAATAATTGATTATATCCATCGTGTCTTTAATTTGATCCAAACTTTCTTGTCTTTTGGTCAAGAAAGGGTGATGATGATAATTGAACAAGAATAATAACAATTGATGGAGATAAACAATTATCCTATTTGTGTCAAGTGGTTTGATTCTGGTGGTGCTTTTAACTCTTTTGTTGTTCCTTTTATATTTTGGCTACATGTTGGGAACTTGTTTAAAAAATTTGGTGATTAAAAAAAAATTATTATTTAAATTTGACAATTAGTAATTCCCATTCTTTTTTTTCTTCCAAAAAAATCCTTTCCTATGTGTTTAATTCCTATTTTTAGGTTGAAAAAAATATGAAAATTCACCCAACACAAACCCTCCTCCCTCCCAATAAAAAAAACATCGAGATTCTCTACCAATTGGAATAGGAGTAATATAAGAAGGGGGAACAAAAAAAACTTGAACAACAAATAATGCTTTGCATAGCAAAAGGAAAAAGAAAAAAGGAGGAATTGTTGTTGCAAAGAAGGACAAAAGAAGAAGATGAGAGCATAAGAAGAAGAAGAAGAAGAAGAAGATGAGAGCATAAGAAGAAGAAGAAGAAGAAGATGAGAGCATAAGAAGAAGAAGAAGAAGAAGAAGAAGATGAGAGCATAAGAAGAAGAAGAAGAAGAAGATGAGAGCATAAGAAGAAGAAGAAGAAGATGATGAGAGCATAAGAAGAAGAAGAAGAAGAAGAAGAAGATAAGAGCATAAGAAGAAGATGAGAGGACAAGAAGAAGAAGGAGGAATTAACTTACTTGGCTGTTGCGGGACTCCATCAAGCCATTGTGAAAGCTTGAAGTGCACTCGTTCACGAGTAGCGGTTTGTGACTTGAAGGGCTCTTTCATGCACTTTCTTACCAACACCGCACATGCATTGGCATAACCCACATATGTCATTCCAGCTGCTCGCCAATATGGCATAGACATATTTGCTTTTCTTCTCTTCTCTTCTCTTCTTGGGAGTGTCAATCTTTCCCCCTTTTTTTTCACTATAAATTGTGTGCAAGAAACAACAACAAAATGAAATGTGCTTTGTTCCTTTGTTACATTGCTTGACAAAAAAAAAGCCAAGATTGGAGGGTTGACAAGAAAAAGGTAGTGATGATGACAGTTTCAACAACCCACCTCCAATTTCTTATTGTATTTCACTATTAGTTCGTTCCCCCCATCAAGTTCTCCATGTGTTCACATCAAGTTCCCAATGTGTTCCCCACCATGTTCCCATAACCCTACTTATTTTGAATAAATTAATAAAATGCCAGGAAACTTTAGAGGAAGGAGATTGATCACAAGCAATGCTTGGAGCTCAGACAAGAGGAGCAATTCCACATTGAAGTTCAGCTCTTTAGGCTGTCATTAATTCTTGAACTGTTTGTAGAGCTCCAGTTTGATTCTTTAAAGCAAAATGATGCAGTGGTTTGCTAACTCTAGTTCAAATTGCAAAAAACCCTATGACTCTAGTACTTCGAGTTCAACAGTTTGTTGCAGCCCCTTTACTCAGATTGCTACATTTTTGTGACCTCGTGGGCGAGATGCCTTGGATCTAAATCTCCTGGGGCCTTCAAAAGCTCTGCTTGTGTCTGCTATTGTGCAGAGTGATCAGGATCATAATTGATGCCGGCTTCTTGAAAATGATGGAAGTGGGGCACTATCTTGTGGCTGAATGACAAGAAGCACACCCACCATGCCTAGCAATGGAAAGACTATTAACCATTTCAGGAGTCGATAATAATGAAGGTGAAATGTGAGGGCAAACTCATCTGAAAAATACAGCCCATTCTTGTCCACCATCTCAAGCATTACAGTGCCAAAAGTGCGTACTGGCACACATGGTAGCTTCACTTTGTATACTCCAGGCTGATCGTGAACATTCCATTGCTCTATTCGCTTCTTCCCTTGATAATTTCCTGGCACCATTAGTGTCACCTGGGACAATCCACATGCCTTGAAAAAATCAGATGAGGGATCAAAGGCTCAGGAATCTGGTTTAAAATTACATTCTAGTGCATGACGCTTTGCTAGAGATCAAGCATACATGATTCTGATTTGCTAGAGATCAAGCCAGGCTGCTAATAATCTTTACATGAGACTTGCACAACTAGAGAGTCTACTGTCATTTTCCTCTTGGTTTGGGCAGGCTATTTACTGTGACATTGTAGGGGCCTGAAGAAGCGCGTGATTGGTCTACAATTTGGTATTGGACCCAAAAGCTAGAGCTGGCTTCATCCCGAAAATAGCGGGACGATGGCAGAACAAACACCCCTTCTCGATTATACCGATTTGACACCAAATTCCTTCCCTGACCTTGTGACACCCATGCCTGCCCCACTTGATGCCATTCCTTCAGTAACCACTTTTGTCACACTCTTGCAACAGCAGAAAAGACAGCAGGCCAGATGAATAGAAAGATGTCAAACCTAATTGGAGAGTGAACTGGAGATCTCTGATGAGAAGTGTACTAATACAAAAGCAGCACGAGGGTATATAAGAGTTGATGATAGCTTGTAAATAAAGAAGAAAATTAGTTATCTGCTAAGGTCAAAACTGGTGGACACTCTCACCTTTAGAGGATGATGTGGTGTGGGTGTTTGAAAACAGTACACATTTCCACTCATGGTTGTCACTATCAAGTCCAGATCATCTCCTCCATCCACATTTTCCGCCAACACCATACTATACCTGCATAATTATTGAAAGGCAGACATGAAGGAATTTATAGGTCACCATTGACCAGAAAGCCTGTAAGTGTCAATAACACAGTATGTAATATAAGTTCTTAAAGAATCATTTCAGAGCAGATCATTTTTTGCAGAGTCAAGCCACTTACGAAGTTTCACCAATATCGATAGCATCAGCACATCCAGTAGGGCCATCTATTAGATAGAAATAGCCATCAAATGAAGTTACAGCAATGGTGAGCCCCTGCCTTTCCGAGCTGCGCTTACTGAGGTCCACCAACAGAGCTGGTGCCATAATGTGTCCATGTGTCTGGAATGGGTAGGGCCCCACTTTTGAGCCATCAGATCCCCGTAATACATGAACCTGGCCTGATGAAGTTGGCACCACTATCTCTGTATTACCGTCACCATCCACATCACCAACTGATGGGCCCTGCCCAAGTTACTCTGGATGTTATTTGTGTATGGAAACAATTTACAGATCTCAACAAAAGCACACTATACGTGACAATAGTGGCTATAGGAGAGGGACATGTGTTGCAAAGGGTTCTTCAGGTTCATAATGCTATACCTAAGTTGCAGATCTTTGCATCAGCCATCAAGCATATAGGTATATTATAGACTACAAGTACTCTATTTGCCTACTGGCAAATACTAGGTACAAAGAGTTGAGAAGTAGTTGCACAGAAAGTAATACCTGAGCAATTAAGCTTTTTAAGTGTACAGTCCAGAGCTCTTTGCCATCCCTGGTCCAAGCAGCAACATTCCCACGGACATCAGCGCTCACAATCTCAAGTATGCCATCATCATTGATATCTGCTGCCACCACTTGAGCCTGGATCCCTCCCATCAATTTTGGGAATGATGCCTTCAAAGTCCCTGGAACAAAACTCGGTACATTTCCACACCGATTAAGTGTTGGAACACCCTGCCAAATAATAATATCCAATGCAATTCACAAAAGACATGATATGTACCAGTTGATAGACACAGTCTCTAGGAAAATCAGTTATTGCTGGGTGAAGCATCAGAGTAAAGGACACTGATGCTGATCCTTACACACTACAAACTTGTAAGCTACAAGCTTTAAAGTAGATCCTCTCCTTTTATATCTATCTTTGGAACAAGGGTCACGTATAAGCTGAGACAGAACCTGAATTGAAAAGCCTCAGTGACAGACTATTATTTTCTAACTCTAGCTGCAATCAAGCAGTAGAAAAATACCATTGTGATGGAGGACATAGAGGAGGCCAAAAGAGGTCCCAATGATAATTTCCATCTTCCCGTCATTGTCCAAGTCAACAACTGTGGGTGATGAGTAGATATATGCACGGTAAGAGACAGAGTCAGTGCTCAGGTCTAGATCTACAACCCACTTCACTTGCTGGGTTGCCAGATTAAAGACTACAATGGCTCCACCAACATATTTCCCAATATCAAGGCCATTCAGCTCCTTTGCATGTTCTGGTTCATTATAGTACCTGAGGCCATTGAAAATTCACGTCCAGTCAATAGCAATTGTTGTAGCCAAGAAGCAAAGCATGAGAAAATTGTAACTAGCATTAGCATTCCAAACATCCACATTCACCTGCAATTTTGCTTCAGAAGAGACCCAGAATCTAGGTTATTTTTGGTCTTGAGTTAAAATGATTTCCAGCCTATACAGCCTAGATATGTAGATTCCAACAGTTTTTAGGTGATATGATGGCAGATGCAAAGCCACCACACAATCATCCCAAGTAATTTCAAGAACTGAAGATTCCCTATTCACCTGGTCATCATACACAATTGCCAAAACAAGACATAGATTGCAGAGAAAACTCCACAATAAGGTAACCACTGCTATGTCTGCTCCAGCCAAACAAAGATAAATGCAACAAGAATGAGTGCAGTTGTGACATTGTGAGTCTCACTCCCCAAGTATCCAACCCTGACCTTAATCATGAATGGCAGTGACTAACTGCCATTACTCCCCACTGACTCCATCACCTCCCGACAGTGGATGAAGATAAGTATATAACAATCTGCTCAAAATTTTGTGCAAACAATTATACAAAAATTTGCATCCTGAGTTTCCATCACATTTTTAGAAGCAACATGTGGACTAAGTCATGATGTTGGCTAGCACTGAAGAGGCTTAACTCACCAACAAAGTCAAATGAAGATTGTGGTCTGACTGTGAAAAGACAAACAGAAAGAAAAAGCTTACTCGTGGTCATAGAAATGAGATGCTGCCACCACCATTTCATCAATCCCATCTCCATCAATGTCAGCTATTACCTTCCACACCCAGATCCCAAGCACCCATTGTCAGTAATTTGTGAAACAGAAAAGCAGAGGAAGCAACCGCCCTGTCATTAGTCTGCATGGGAATTTGACAGTTTGACTATGCTGATTCTCATCAGCATGCTACCTTAGCATTTGCTATGCACTCCTATCATGTCTTTGCTTGGACATTAGGACATTGCCTTCATGACAACACACCACACCTATTGGTTAGCAACACCTGCTTCCTCAATCCCGTCATGTCTTTAGTTGGATATCAGGCCATTGTGTTCATGGTATGTCACACACCACAGCTGTTTGTTAGCAACAGTTGTTTCTGGACAAGTTTTTAACTTGTGGTGGTATGTTCCATAGGACCACAACCTAAACCATAGCCAGAACCCTAAATGATACCTGAACACCAGTCATAAAATGCATAATGTACTCAGCCAGAATGAATGACATACTGGAGTACAGAGAATATGGGAGTCAACACTAATATAGTCGGCCTCTTGTTCATGGACAGCTTCAGACCAGGTATCGTTCCCCCACATGGATTCATCAAAATAGTCATCATAGTCGTAGCCATAATCATCTGTCAACCCTTCTCCAGCATTTTCTTCAGCATCACGAAATATGTCAAATGATGCCTCTGCTTCATCCTCCAAGACCCCTTGCTCATTCTCTGCTGTTGCCTCTTCTTGCAAGAGCTGCCGCTGTTGCAGTATGTCTGCCTGAGAGCTCATATTTGCTGCTGGAAGATTGTTGCCCTCATCGTTGCTTGCATTCAAAGAAGACTTTGCACCCTCATTGAGCCTTCTATCTGTAATCAGACATGTCCTATCACTTGTACTGCTTTTTGGAGATGCTTTAAGAATAGCCTCATTGGTATAACTGACAAAAATGTGCTCTTGGACTAACCAGACTTGAAGTTCAAACTTTTAAAGCTCAGGGGT